>Ga0123390_1017672_pt1 | contig 52750 bp, 45 predicted proteins | sample T3HHNO3metaT_FD_89918 | JGI IMG/M metagenome (GOLD analysis project Ga0123390, IMG submission 89918) | Methane-oxidizing artificial microbial communities from Washington, USA to study methane cycling - T3-HHNO3 metaT (Metagenome... | ecosystem: Engineered > Modeled > Simulated communities... | reverse complement strand
TTTCGATTCCACAATAAAAAAAGCACCGTCATGCGGTGCTTTATGTTTTGGTAGGCGCGAGTGGACTCGAACCACCGACCCCCACCATGTCAAGGTGGTGCTCTAACCAACTGAGCTACGCGCCTAAAGTCTATCGTTCGAGCCGCGCATTATAACGACCTAAACCGTTTATGCAAGCTTTTTCTATAGCAACAACGGTTCAAGCTGTAGCAGTTAAGATAGATCCCTTGGCACCAGAGGCCGGAGTGTTACTCTCACGATTACCTGACAACTTGTTTAAAAACTCCAACAAAGTCGGTTTTTTACCATTCGCCGGAGCTCCCAACACGTTCACTAAATCGTTAAAACTATCTTGCAATTCTTTATATTTGCCACCAGTTTGACCAGTAGCATCACCCAAAGCCGCGATCAAATTTTGCAAATTATCGGTGAATTTACCATAGCCATTTCGACCTACTGCTTTGTCGCCATGCCGACCGTCATCGTCGGAGCCGTGACGACGATCAGCACTGTATTTCAAAGCCTGACGCAAATCGTGCAAGAAGCTGTGCAACGCTTGGCGTACATCGGCAACAGTTGCGCGTGGCGCGGCAGTAGGTGTGGTCGTTGCAGATCCGTTGGTCGTCGTTGCTTGCGTACCCGCATTATTCGTTACGCTAGTTGACGGTGTCGCAGCCGTTGTCTGTCCGGTTTGCGCCCTACTCGTTGTTGCAGGCGTCGGTGTAGTCGCGGCCGATGCGACCTGCTTTTGCGGCGTTTGAGCAGCACTTGCATCGCCTTGCGCCGCTGTAGCCGGTTGCTGCACACCGCTTTGTTTCAATACCTGCCTTAAATCCTGCAAAAAGGTCTGCAACAATTGCCCAAGATTGGATGAATTATTTTGACTACCGCCAGCATTGCTCTCAGTAGTGTCATCGGCGGCAGAATCACTATTACCACCAGGAATATTCAATCCAAAACTTTGCAATGTTTGTATGACATTGCGCATGAACGCCCCACCACTATGATGATGCCCATGCTTCTCCCCTCTCCCGCTTACCGCCGGACGCTCTTGATCGTCATCGTTGTGCGTACTTTTGGTGCTGGATATGCTGATGGTGGTTTGCGATACATACAATGATGTTGTCAATGAATTGATCGTAGTCATTAGATTCACCTTGACGCTGCATAAAAACAAATGGCGGATAGCCAAAGTCAGGACAGATTCAAATCACTTCCTATATTTTGGCGATTACAACCATGCCGTTTCTTTTAGCGGCAGAAATTTTGTGAACTTTAGCTAACTATCCAAAAAAAAGACCCCACACGCTTGACTGAAAACAAAACCTTGCAAACAAATCTTGCTAAGACATTCCGAAGCACTGTTACTAACCAATTTCCGCCTAAATTCCCAGCCAGTTTTGTGGGCGTAAAAATGTGTCGTATAACCGGGCTTCCGGACTACCTGATTCAGGCTGCCAATTGTATTGCCAGTGCGCGACCGGAGGCATGGACATCAAAATCGATTCGGTCCGCCCGCCAGATTGCAGCCCGAATAGAGTCCCCCTGTCGTACACCAAATTAAACTCGACATAACGCCCACGCCGATACAATTGAAAATTACGCTCCCGGTCGCCATAGACCGTGTCTTTACGCTTTTGCACGATGGGCAAATAGGCATCCAGGTAATGATCGCCAACACTCTGCATAAATGCAAAAGCTTGAGCAAAATCGGGCTCGTTCAAATCGTCGAAAAACAACCCGCCGACGCCACGAGTTTCGTTGCGGTGCTTTAAAAAGAAATATTCATCGCACCACTTTTTATAACGTGGATACACATCCTCACCAAACGGCAGACAAGCCTGACGCGCCACTTGATGCCAATGCAACACGTCTTCTTGGAAAGGATAAAACGGCGTCAAATCGAAACCACCACCAAACCACCAAATAGCCGGCTCACCGTCTTTTTTGGCGATAAAAAACCGCACATTGGCGTGCGAGGTCGGCACATAAGGATTGCGAGGATGCATCACCAGGGACACGCCCATCGCTTCAAATTGCCGATTGGCTAGCTCGGGACGTTTGGCGGTTGCCGATGGCGGCAGATGACTGCCAAACACGTGCGAAAAATTAACCCCGCCTTGCTCAAATACCTCACCATTCGCCAACACCCGCGAACGCCCACCACCACCTTCGGCGCGTTCCCAGGCATCTTCAACGAAGCGCGCGGTGGGTTCTTCCGCTTCTAAAGCAGTGCAAATTCGATCTTGCAACTTCAGCAAATACGTTTTAACTGCGGATATATCGTTCTCAATCATGATAAAGCACTGTCCCGTCGATAGTAATTTTACTCAGCAACCGCTATGCGGCAGCCCTCTGAGCGCAAATTACCACAATAAGCATTCCGCAAACACTTAAGTCGGTTCTCCGGAAAACCCCGGCAGCACCCGATAAAGTGCGGAACGCTATGTTATTTATCTAAGAAATTGTTAGCCGAGCGCACCAAAATTCGATTGCACTATTGGCTTGATGTTTCCCGATGTACAATCTGCTTTTTATTCCTTGATAAAAGTGTGGATACATTATGGGATTTGAAGAACTAGCAGCGCTTAGAGATGAACTTGCCAAGCAAGCAGCTGCCAATAAACCGGTAAAACGAGAAAAAAAGATAGCGGAGAAATCGCCTATCAAAAAGACCGGCAAAGCTGACGCGCTAGTCGCCATTATCGGCTTGCTGCAAAAGAATTTTCCCTTGGCATTTCCCAAAAAACCCGCTGCCAAACTGCCCTTAAAAATAGGCATCCACAAAGACATCCTGGCCCATGCCGATCAACTCGGTGCAGATAAAAACCAACTCCGCACCGCACTGAAGGCCTGGTGTTGGGGACATCGATACTGGGATTGCCTGACAGAAGATGCCGTCAGAGTGGATTTGCAAGGAATGCCGGCCGGCCAAGTAACAAAAGCAGATGCTGAACAAGCGAGCAAATTAAAAGCGCAACGGCGGAAACAGCCAGAAGCCGTCGAAGCATTACCTACAGGGTCAGCATAAGTTTTTCTCATAAAGAGATTGCACACACCAGGATAGCGCGACTTCAAACTATTGATTTTCCAAGACTTTAAAGCACGTATAAGCACCGAAACAAGTTATTTCCAAAGCCTGCTTGCCGATGCGACAGCCCGTCCCCATCCAAATCTCAGAACCAATCGATACGCGCTTAGCACCCAAAGTTGTCTCGGGTGCTTACCGACCTTGTCAGTTCCCGGAAAATTTTTGTCATAAACCCTGAATAAGCCATTAGAATGCGCAAATATTCTGCAAAAATATTGTGGAATCACAACGTATCGACTGCAACATTTGCGTCGTTTTCTTCGCGCGATCACGCCTTAGGTTAATCCCCCCAAGGCAACCTCTTCACGACCAAGCCCAAAAAGCAAAAGTCGGCAACACAGAGCCTTAAAGCCCCTCGGCATCTGCCAGGCGTTACTCTTATACCCTTTTCAAACTCCGACACTGGATCGCAGTTTACCCGATCCTAGATTATTCCCAGGGGGAATTATGTGTTGGAGTGGCGAGGCATCAGCCGCGCTTGCCTTAACCGGCTTTGCGAGCACTGCTTTTTTTTATCGGCGCGGCGAATCCCAGGTCTTATGCCTGGCACTGGCCTACTTTTCCCTGATGGAATTACTACAGGCCTATACCTATTCGGTGATAGACCAATGCCTAAATCCGAACAACCAGATTGCTACGTTTTTGGGATATATGCACATTGCGTTTCAACCGTTTTTTGTCAACGCAGTAAGCATGCATTTCATCCCGGAACCGTCACGAAAACGCATCGCGCCGTTTGTCTATATCTTGTGCTTTGCAGCGGCCACTGTTTTTATGATGCGAATTTATCCGTTCCAATGGAGCAGTTTTTGTTTTGACCACTACTATCAATTTCTACCGGGTACTCAACTCAAATTCTTAATGCCCTTTTGCGGCACGGAAATTTGCTCAACATCCGGACAATGGCATATTGCCTGGGCCATACCGGCCAGCGGCAGTATTCAGATGGCTAACAGTTACGTATACGCTACCTTTTTGATGCCATTGCTTTACGGCTCATGGAAACTGGTGTTGTATCATTTCACGACCGGCCCGCTGTTGGCCTATTTGACTACCAACGATATGAACGAATGGGCTGCCGTATGGTGTCTATATTCGATAGGGCTGCTGCTATTGCTAATTAAAACACCCATCCGCCACTATCTGTATGTAACCAACTGGTACGGTTGCCGGTATCCGCAGTTTTTTAAATAAGTTGATCAATTAACCGCACATCCCTCAAGTTTGTTGAAGGTTCAAGCCGACTAGGAAATAATGCACAAAAGGGTAGTTCTATACTGACAGCCAATCACTGACAATGCCCGCATAAATCTCAAACTACCCAGCCATGGACACAGATAAAATCTTCCGCAAAGGCGTGTTTGCAATCCCCATAGGAATTTTCGGCGTATCCTCGGTTTTAACTTGCGCTCAAGCGGAATGGCATGGCGAACTGACGTTTCTCAGCGATTACTTATACAGGGGCTATTCCAAGAATCGCGGCAACCCGCTGGCTCAGGCGCATATCGATTACCAGGATGCTATGGGCTGGTTCGGCGGCGTAGGCGTTTCACAAGTCAGCTTCGACGACCGTCGCTATAAAAACCATGCCGATGTCGAAATCAAACCCTATCTGGGTTGGAGCTTGCCGTTAAATCGCGACTGGCGTACTGAACTCTCAGTAACCGGCTATCTGTTTGACGGCAAGATTTTTGGGAAATATGCCGATTACGCCGAATTTTACGCATCCCTACACTATCAGGACTGGCTCAGCGGCACCGTGTCCGTTGCGCCTAACGCCTATCGCCGCGACGCCACTGTGCTGAATTACGAACTCAAATATCGCCGCGACATTCTCGACAACCTACAATTTTCAACGGGATTGGGCTACTACCAAGCCAACAAACTATTGGATGAGGATTATTTTTATTGGAATGCTGGGGTCTCCTGGTTCATCACCCACAATCTGGCACTAGACTTACGCTACGCTGACGTTCATCTGGACAATCATCACGCAGATACCCATCACCACGAGTTTTATCCACGCTTACAGGACAACAAGTTTTTAATCTCCGTGACCGCCGGATTTTAAATAAATTTCCCGCCTTTGAACCTTCCGGCCTCGCTGCGGAATACACTCGCACACCAAGCTAAAATCACCGGAACCCAGGTTTGAGCCATGCTGCGTTTAGTCCCTAACTTACATCGACCACCCATGCCCGAACAGCCCCAAATCGGCTCGGACGAGTACGCCCTGCTGCAACGTATCGGCGAAGGCGATACCGCTGCATTCGAAGCCTTCTACAAAAACTACTATCCAAGGTTGTTTCGATTCATCTTGCGCATGACGCGCCAACCCGAAGCGGTGGAGGAATTGATACAGGAGACCTTGCTGGTGGTTTGGGAAAAACCCCAAGGCTTCAATCATGAAAGCAAAATTTCCACCTGGGTATTCGGCATCGCCTATCACAAAACCTTGAAAGCCATGGCCAAAAGCGCCCGGCGTAACAACGATGTCGACATAGACGACTTGACCGAATCCATGGGTGATCCAACCGCGAATCCAGCAAATAACTGGGAAAACGAGGATTGGTTAAACTATGCCTTGGCCACTTTACCGCCGGACCAACGCGCCGTCATCGAACTAACCTTTTACCACGGCTTGTCTTATCAGGATGTCGCCAGAATCCTCGATTGTCCGGAAAATACCGTCAAAACCCGTATGTTTCATGCCCGCAGGAAACTGCAGGTTTTTGCCGACGCACAGGAGAAATAAGGCCATGAACTCACAGATTTCCTCATCCACTACTTCCCATTCGGACATCGTGTTGTTACTGCCCTGGTATGTCAATCAAAGCCTGACAGTTAACGAACGCCAACAGGTAGACCAACATTTAAAAAGCTGCCTAGTCTGCAGACGCGAACTGCTAACTTTGCAAAAACTTGCGGCAGCCGTGCAACAAGCAGCCGACCTGGACATAGCCGCTGAAGCCTCTTTTGCCGGCCTGCGTGCCAAAATGCAAATAGCCAGTCAAGTCCCGCGTAGCAAACAGACCGACATCCCAAGCGAACAACTGGGTGGCGGCAATATAAAACCATTCAGCGCGGGCCAGGGATTTTGGCGAATCGCCAGCAATACCGGTAAAGGTCTGGCTATTGCCGCGTCCTTGTTATTGGTCACCCTGCCGGCAGCCGTCCAATACCTACGGCCGGCCAACACCTCCGATTATCACACGCTGTCAGCGGCCAAACCGGACGCCAGTGCGACCGGTCAGATGCGTGTGGTATTTGCAAAGAATCTGATGGAAAAAGACATAGACGCCGCGCTTAGCCAAATTGGCGGGATACGGGTAGATGGACCGAACAGCGTCGGCGCCTATACTGTCAAAATCGCGACCGGCAAGCCCGATGCCGACATGGCCGGCGCCTTGGCGTTGCTGCGCAGCCGACAGGATGTCATGCTAGCCGAACCGATTTTACAACCATAATCGATCATGAAATTAGTGCGCTTAAATCTGTTTATTTGCTTGATCGGGCTGCTTAGCGCCTGCGCGAGTACCAGCGATTTATCGCGACTAGGCGACAGCACAACTGCCGAAGAGCGGCGTCTGCTCGTCACCTTTACCGACCGCAGCATTGACCGCGCGTTGCCCGCCAACAGCTTGGACGGTTATCGCTTGCGCGGCCATTACGGCAACTCCGGCTGGAGCGAACATATTGCGCAGGAACTGGCCGAGCGTCACCATTTACAGTTCGTCGCCCAGTGGCCGGTGACGACCTTGGGCGTCAGCTGCGTGGTGTATGAGGTACCGGACAGCCTGCCCGTGCAACAGGCAATAACGGAGTTGCAACAGGACAGCGACGTGTCGTCCGTCCAGCAAATGCATAGCTTCCAGGTTTTAGGTAAACAAGTTGCGCCGACTCAAACCTACAGCGACCCGTATCTGCATTTACAAACCGGCTTCAACGCCCTCGGCATAGCCGATTTGCACCGCACCACCACCGGCAGAGGCGTGCGTATTGCCGTGATTGATACCGGCGTAGATACCGAGCACCCGGACTTACGAGGCCGGATCAAGTATTCGGAAAACACCGCACCGGAACCCAGCGATCATAATTTGGCCGACATTCACGGTACGGCGGTAGCCGGCGTATTATCCGCTCATCCCAACAACGGCATAGGCATAGCCGGTATCGCCCCCGAGGCGGAAATCTTGGCATTTCGGGCCTGCTGGCCGGAGAAACCCAATGCCTTGCCGGCACATTGCAACAGCTTTACCCTAGCGTTGGCCTTGAATCAGGCTATCAGAATGAATAGCCATATCATCAATCTGAGCCTGAGCGGCCCCGAAGACCCTTTAGTGCAACAGTTAATCGAGAAAGCGTTGTCCAAAGGCATTATCGTGGTTGCGGCAGTCCCTAGCCAGGACCAAAGCGGTGGTTTCCCGGCCAACATCGCCGGTGTGATAGCCGTTGGTCAGGAAAACAACGGCAACCACCAGCAAATAGCCGCACCTGGTAAAGACATTCTGACCACCGTGCCGCACCAAGCCTACGACTTTATGAACGGCAGTTCCTTCGCCACACCGCATGTGGCCGGCATGGCCGCTTTGCTGTTGCAATTGCATCCGGACTGGAAAGCGGCAGACATCAAACGCCGGCTGGGCAACGACGCCTCGACCGCCAATTTACTGGATTCGAGCACCGCCCTCGCCGTTCCAGAGCGCGCTCACTGATCTTCACAAAAGTCGCCGTCAAGGATTGCCCTTATCCGCCGACTGATTTCGGCCGCGCCGTTAATCGCTATGGCCTGCTGCGGATAAGCCTGATTTATCGTTTCTCTGATCTTGATACTAAGCCGTTCCGGCGGCAGATCGTTGTCGGTTAACGGAAACACAAACCCCTTGCCGGCCAGTTTTTCAATCCGCAGCCCTTGCTCGCTATTGCCGGCGTAAGGATACGCCAACGCCGGCGTGCGGGTGCTGATCACGTCCATCAATGTATTGTCGCCGCCCAGACTGATCGACAACGCCGCAGACTGTAAATTTTCCTGAAAGTTGTGCAAAAACGAGACGACTTGGACATTAGGACTGCTGACCAGCGCTTGCAATTCAGCGATTTCGGTTGCCGAAGCTCGGGAGCTGGTAATCACTAAAAATTGATATTCCGGCAGCAGCGGCGCGGTCCGGATCGCGGCGCGCAACAGCGATTTACCGATTTCGCCGCCGCCTTGGCTGACCACTATCCGGTTCCGTCTTACTGGCCAGCTTGTTGGCGGTGGCGGGCTGACGTAGCCCACGTAAACCAAACGGTCGGCAATTTCGGCGGTCAAGCTAAAGGTTTCCTCGAAGCGGACAATATTCGGATCGCCACGCACGAAAACGGTATGGATATGCTCCCGCACCAGTTTCACCATGCGCCTTTCTGCGTCTAGCGCTGCCGGCACCAAAATTTCCCGCACAAAACAAAAAATCGGAATCGCCCCGCAGCGCTGTCTGACCTTGGCAAATAAACCCAGAATCTCTTGTTTCAAGCGGCGCCGGCCGAACGGGAAAAACTCGACTATTACCGCATCGTAAGGCCAGTTTACAAATTGCTCGATAGCCGCCGCCCGTTCAGCCCAGATACGTTCGATAGGCTCATCGCTGTCCGGTGCGTATAGTTCGTCGCTGGCACTATCGATCAAAATCGTCGGCAAACGCAGATGCCGAAATCCCGGCAATTCCGGCATCTGCTGTAGGCCTTGGCCACCGTGGATCAAGTCCACATCGGCGTAAGCCGACAGCTCGCGGATCACCAACAAGCTGCTGGTCAAATGCCCCAGGCCAACCAGGCTTTGGCAATAAAACAGCATTTTGCGGCGCTTTGCAGGCATGGCAAACAAGCCGCTAAAAGCTGTATTTAAAGGTCAGGTCGAGCTGGAAGGAGTTATTCCCTTCCAACGCGCCGAACGCCGGGCCGGCCATGAAGACCGAACCGGCAAATTGCACCTGCAAATGCTTCCATTCGTCCAATGACAACACCAGATCAAACTCGTCGCCCAGCGTGCCGCTGCGGCCGTTGGGCGTGGCGCGAATTCGCGAATCGCGAATCACCGACGACGGCGTAGCCTGTTCGTAGTGGTGGTAAAGCAAATCGATAGAGCTTTGCTCGGAGATCGGAAAGCCCAGCGCCGCAGTCATGATGTTCAAATTCGATAACTCCGGTCGAAACAGTTCGCCGTAATAACGAAAGCGTTGGCTTCCGGATAATTTTATTTTGTTATTGTGGATGCCTGATTGCCGGTAGCTGTTGTCGGTGCCGTCATCGGGATTGCTGTCGCCGGAGCCGTATGCGTAGCCCAGCGTGACATAGGGTTCGAGGAACAGGTTGCTGTACCAGGTGATGCCGGCGTCCATGCCCCAGGCTGCGACGTGTTTGGGTGTTTGCGCGCCGACGCGGGATACATTGCTGTTGATGTCGGTAAAGGTCTGGGTAGTCTCATCGCCGAACACTAATGCCGAATCCAGCCAATAGCCGATTTTACCGATATGTTCGATTTTGAATTTACCCATGGCTCGGCCGCCAAACCAGGTCAAGTCACCATCGCTGCTGTCTTTACGATTGGCGCGGATCAAGTCGCCGGGGCGTTGATTATCGGAATTGTCGAACTGGCTGAGAAAAAACAAGGATAAATTTTGCTTCGGGTCCCATTGCCAGACCATATCGCCCATTAGCCGTACCACCCGGTCGCTGACCGGATCGATGAAATCCTGATCCGACTGTTTCGAGCCCAGTTCCTTAGCAATCGCCAACTCGGCGAACAGCGTGTCTTCGCCAAAATAAATCCGCGCCGCGTCCAGTTCGTCGTTCCACCACCATTGGCGCTTATCGGCAATGCGTTGCCGGCCCAATTGCAGACTAAACCCCGAATCCAGGAGTTGGTGAATAAACAGCCAGGCCTGGGTCAGTTTGATGCCGGCCTCGTATTGGTCCAGACCGCTTTCTGTGTAGACCTCTGGGTCGTAATACACATCGGACTGCACAAAAAACGATAGCGATTTAGACCACTGGTAAAACAACTCCAGCTTTAAATCTTGGTAAACATTGGCCACGTCGTCATCGCGGCGTGGGTCCAGCCGTCGGTCTTCCACGTAGCGAGGTTCCAGTTCGTAAGCGCCGCCAATGGTCAGCGGATGGCCGAACACATCGACCTTGAACTGGTCAGCCGGCCGTTTATCGCCGGGGTTGATACGTAGCGGCTCTTTTCTGACGGTATCGCCGTTATCCTGGCGGAAGGCGTTGTCTGCGCGTTTTGTGGAAGCCCCTGCTTGTTGGAGACTCGCGTCGGCAAACACAGACAGGCTGAGCAAGGCGCCGCCGGCCAGCAGGGCCGACTTAATTGTTGTTATTTTGAAGGGTTTGGAGCTCATCAGTGGAACGAAAATCAGTGGATGGGTTGATCAGAGGCAAGGCCGAGGGGCGTCAACGGCTTGACCAGGGAATCAAGCGCCAAAGCACCGGTCGCCATATCGACAACGTCTGCGGGACGTAAAAATTCGCGCATCAAGCGGCAGCGCGTATTGGGATGTTCGCGGAATAGCTGCAATACGGCTTGCAGATGCTCAAGGTCGTCACCGTCCATCACGGCGTGGTGCAACATGATGCCCAGTGGTAGCGGGTGCGTCGGATACAACGCCTCTGCGATGGCTTGGCCCAGCGCCATCCAGGGCTGAGCGGATTTGATTCTGATCCCGCACCAATCAATAGCCACCGGAATTTCCCGTAATCTTCCGGTATACAGCGGCGCGGCGCCTAGGTTGCGCGACAGGGCTTGGAAACCCAGTTTGATCAGGCTATCAGCCGTGGTTTGGCTGCAGCGGTTCCAAGGCGGCGTGAAGATGCTGTCCAGCGCCGACCCGAACAGGCACTCAAGCTGGTGTTTGCCAGCCAATAAATCCTTAAATTGCTGCTCTTCGCTACGACTGATGCCGAATTCGCATTTGCGGCCGTGGTTTTCATGGTTTTGATGGCTGCATCCATGTTGATGTACGCCCAACAGAAACGGATTTCGCCGCCAACACCCCAGCAGCGAGTCCGCCAGCGACTGGCTAAGAGCATCGGGAATCACCGCAAGATCGATGGGCGTATGGCAATCCCGAAAGCAGTCCAGCAAGGCATAAAGTCGGTCATCATCCCAACCAGCGTCGTCGTCGCGAAAGAAAATCTGGATGGCTTGTTCTCGGTCATCCAAGGCCATACGCACAGGTCTGAGCCAATCAGCAAGCATGGGCATACTCCTTTGATTGAGCTTCTGGGATAGAGTCGTTTTTGCTGGCCCGCAAGTCCTGAATCAGGCGTACGGTGGTATCGGCCCCAGCCAAATCCAGGCCGGCGGGATTGGGTGAAAAATCCCTTAGTTGCAAAATCCGTTCGGCCAAACGTTGGCCGGTCAATTCGCTAGGATTCAGCATTTCGACTAATCCCAATTCGGCTAACTTTTGCGCCCGCTGAATTTGCTCGTCTTCCTGGCCGCGCACGAACGGCACGACTAAAGCGGGCGTGCGGGATTCGAGAATATCCATCACCGTGTTGTAGCCGCATTGACTCACCGACACACTGTGCGCCTCCAACAAGGGCTGCATCGCCGGTACCGAGCGTACTAATGTCAAACCCTCAACACCTTGGGCCTGTATTACTAAATCCTGCCAGTCCGCGTCCGGTAAAAACGGCCCGGCGACGATGGTCATCGGCAGTTTTTCCTTAGCCCAATTGATGGCATGAGCCTGAATCGCCGCTTGAAACAACGGTGCGCCGACCATGCCGCCACCAGCCGACACCAAAACCCCACGCCTTGGCGGTTTGATTGCGGCCGGCACGTTACCGGGAGCGACAAAACCGGTGTACAGCAGCGGAATTTGCAAGGGATGGCGCGGCTTAAAACTGTCTTCCAATCTGGCAAACCGGGGATCGGCATGCACCAGCAGGCCGTCGAAATAGCGGTCGGTAATCCAGCGGGCGCGTTCGTCATGGCGACTTTGATCTTTACGGGCGTTGACCATGATGTCGCGCAGGCTGCACAGCACCAGTGGCTTCGTTTGCTTGTCTCGACGCGCAGTCTTTAGGAGTGGCAGCAACTCGCCAGCCAGTTTCTTGCGCCCGAACGGGAACAGCTCGATCAACACCACTTTGGGTTTGAGCATTGCGTACTCATCCAAAATTATCTGCTTGCGAGCGGCCAGAGCTTCTTCGACGCTGTAACGTTCATCCTGACTGTACAATTGATGATCCTCGCCCATACCCAGCGGCGGCAGATTCAGCATATCCAAATCGGCAACGGCGGCTTGGTGATCGGGAGCGCGGCCACCATTCAGAAATGTCACCCGAAATTCGCGGCTCAAGGCATTGGCCAAAGTCATGGCTCGGACCCAGTGGCCCATGCCCAGTGAATGCTGGCAATACAGCAGTAAGCGCGGTTTGTAGTGGTTCATGCGGCACGCAACCCGTGTTGGAGTTTATACAGTTCGTGATAATGGCCGCGCATCTGCATCAAGGCTTCGTGGCTGCCTTGCTCGACAATCACGCCTTGCTTCAGCACTAAAATCCGGTCGAAATGGCGGATGGTGTGAAATTGATGAGCGATCATCAGCACGGTTTTGCCGCCGTGCAGCTGATCAATGGCATCGCGGATCAGTGCTTGAGACTGGGCATCCACCGCCGAAGTCGGCTCGTCCAAAATCAGAATCGATGATTGGCGCAACAAGGCCCGCGCCAGACACAAGCGTTGTTTTTGGCCGCCGGACAGATTGCCGCCGCTTTCGCCCAGCACCGTGTCGTAGCCGTCCGGTAGATTGCGGATGAATGCGTCGGCATGCACCATGCGCGCGGCTGCTTCAATCGCTTCAATCGTGGCATCCGGGCTGCCGTAGCCAATGTTTTCGCGAATGCTGGTGCCGAACAGTATCGAATCCTGCAACACCACGCCGATTTCCCGCCGCAACGCCGCCCGCTGGTAACGATCAACTTCGATGCCGTCGATGCGCACAACGCCCTGTTGCGGATCGTAAAGCCGAATCAGCAAGCGGGCGATGGTGGATTTGCCGGCCCCCGAAGCACCGACCAACGCCACCCTTTCGCCCGGCTGAACATGAAACGAAACATCCCGCAGAATGGGTTTGCCGGTCGGATAGCCGAAAGAAACATTGTTAAATTCGATTTCGCCGCGCAAGCCACTAGGCACTATCGCATTCGGCGGGTCCTGTATGTCCGGCTCGGTATCCAGAATTTCACTGATGCGCTCGATGCTGACGCTGGCCTTGGAAAAACGGGTGGACAAGCGGGTGATCTGCCGAATCGGTTGATACATCTGGGCGATATAGGAACTGAACACCAACACGTCGCCGGGCGTCAGCACGCCGTCGAACACTTGCAAGCAACCGAACAGCACCACGATACCGGTGCCGATAGCGCTGATGATTTCGATCATCCGCGTCGCACCGGCTTCGATGCGCGCGGTACGCACGCTTTCGGTCATCGACTGGCTGCTTTCGACATCGAAACGCTCGCGCTCGACATCTTCCATGCCGTAGGTTTGCACCAGCGGCACCGCGTTCAACAGTTCGCTAACCCGCGAAGCCAAGCGGCCTTCATTATGGCGTTGTTTGCGCGCCGAGCGCTTGACCCGGCGATAAATCAGCACGATAGCCAGACACAGCAGTGGAAAACTGGCCAGCACGATCAAGCTAAGTTTCACGCTCAGGCTGAACATAATGGCGAACATGCCCAGTACCGTCAGCACGTGGGTGGTGAAGGTCAAGGCCGAGTCGGCGTAGACGTCCTTCAAGGTGTTGGTATCGCTGGTGAGCTTGTTCAGCAACTCGCCGGACGGCGTACTGCTGTGAAAGGCCAGCGACAGGCGTTGCAAGTGGTCGAACAACTCGCTACGCAAGGTGTAGACCAACAAATAACCAATGCGGGAGGTCAGGAACAATTGGTAGTAGGAGAAAACTCCCTTGAACAAGGCAATCAGCACCATGCTGCCGCAGAGGATCCATAACGCTTGTTCGCTGCCGCCGTGCAACAGCGGTTGCGCGGCGGCCAGATGGGCCGGCAACGGATGATTCAGCAACACATGATCGAAAATCAGCTTCAGCGGCCAGGGCACGATCAGGCTGGTCAGGGTGGAACCGAGTATGCAGACAATGGCCGCGACAATGCTGCCGCGAACCCGGCGCAGATGCGCCCACACGATTTGTCTGAAGCGGCTGTTCGATTGGGTTTGGTCGGTCATGGGTAGTTTTCCGGTGAATTCATTCGGCCAGCGGCCAGGGACGCAAAGCCAGCGCAATAAAATCAGCGACCCGTTGCTGGGCTTCTGATTTTTGTTGGATGAAGCAACGGTAGGCGCGGGTCAGCAACTGGCCGCGCAGATGCCAAACAAAGCGTTGCGGGTCGGTTTGGTTGTGGTTGGCTGAATAAGTCGTAAACAGTTGCTGAACCAGTCGGTCTATTACGGCAACCGGATAGGGATAGTTGTATAAATCCGCCGCGAAATTGGCCAAATCCTGCAACGGGTCGCCCAGCGTCAATTCGTCGTAATCAAACAGCGCCAATCGGCCGTCCGCCAACACCAGTAATTGATCGATGTGAAAATCGCCGTGGATCAAGCCCAGAGTTGCAAACTCCGGGCGAGTTTGGCCCAGTTCGCTTAGCAAAGCAGTCAGTTTCGCTTGCTGCGCGGGATAGGCCACGCTCAATTTGTCGGCTTTCTTACGCCACTCTTGCAAGTGCTGCGGCAAGCTTATGGTGGGCAGCGATGGTGGCGGTGTAAGCCGATGAAATGCGGCAAGAGCAGCGACCAGAACCGGGAGTTTGGCTTCTACCTCGCGCGTAAAATCCATCGCCGCCAACGCTAGGCCCTGCAAGCCGTCCAACCACAGGGTCCGGCAGTTGGCAGCGTAAGCCAGTGCTTGGGGCATGACAAAGTCTGCGACTGAAGACGGTTGCTGTTGCAGCAAACCCAGATTTTGATAAACCGTCCGGCCGCGTTGATCGACATAAGTTTTGCCGTAAACCACCCGCGCAGGTTCAGTTTCGCCGGCGGCGAAGCGGTAACGCGCCGTGCAGCGAATTTCCGGCCGGTAATTGACGATCTCGATAGCCGATATTGGCCGTTGTTCCAACTCGGCAATCTGCCGACTATCCATCAACGCCGCCAGCCAGGGCATCGCCGGATCGTCCGGAAAATGCCAGCCCACCATGCCCAGTTCCGCCAGATGTATCGCCCGTTCGCCGTTGGCTTGCGCTTCGCTGTAGGCCTGCTGGCTGCGCTGACCCAGATAAGCGCGGGCGTACAGTATGCGCTGCTCGGCGGTCATTGCCGCTGGATGCCGGCCGCGTAAATGGTAAACCAGCGATAAAAACGAGCGCTCGCGATTTTCAGCCAGCCGATAGGTTTTGTAACGCGGATGCTGAATCTCGCAGCCGGTCACTTGCCAGTCGCCTGCCCGGCACTCGGGCAAATGCTGTTGCAGCGCGGCGGCCATCAGATCGGCATTCAGCAAGGGGGCAAATTGCGCCAAGGGGTTAGTCATGTGCGCAACCCCGCATAGCGCCGGCCATGCTGTTCGCCGCCTAGGCGTATGGTCATCACTTCCGCGTTGCTGCGTAAATCGATGGCGTACAGATATTTGTTTTTGACGTTGATCTCGGCTACGCCGGCAAAATCGGCGCCCAACAACTGATTCAAGATGATTTCGTTGGTGTTGCGATGGGCGACGATCAACATCGCCTCTCCGCCGCCGGCCAACATGGCTTGCAGAGTGCTCAGCACCCGCGCGCTAAAATCCGCATACGCTTCACAACCGGGTACGCTGAAGCCATATTTATCCTGTTCGCGTGCCGCCCATAAGCGGCTGGCCTCCGGGTCCCGTTCATCAACATGTCGGCCTTCCAGAATACCCAGGCCAATTTCCCGCAGACCATCCAAAGTCCTGATGGGCAAGCCCTGCATGGCCGCGGTGGGTGCGGCAGTTTGTATGGCGCGGGTCAGGCTGCTGCTGTAAATCGTGCTCAAAGTTTCTTGTCTCAGCACGTCCGCTAAGGCTTCAGCTTGCTGCATGCCTTTGGCGGATAGTTTCGCATCAGCCTGACCGGAAATCCGTTGTTGCAGATTCAATTCGCTCTGGCCGTGACGAGCCAAATAAATTCGCCGTGGCTGATTAGATGAATACATCGTCCGCTCCGGCAGCCTGCTCACAACGCACCGCGAACATATCGCTCAGCGCCAGATAATGTTTGAATTGTTTGAGGCGTGTTTCGTCCAGTTGGCGCAAACTGCGGCGCACCACTTCGTGTATCAACGCGGCGGCAACCTGCCAACGTAAATCCGCCAAATTCAGCGTCTGCCGACGGTGACGTTGGTAACTCAATACCAAGCGATTGACCAGTGGATGGATGGATTCAATCGAAGCTGCATCGCGGATGCCGTTTAAATAAATATTGGCGATCAGGCTGGCCAGATCCAGCAGGGGATCGCCGAGGCATACGCAGTCCATATCGATCAAGCCCAAGCGCTGACCGTCATATAAAAAGTTATTTAGTTTCAAGTCGTGGTGCAGCGTCGCCAGCCTAGATGGCGTTTGAAGCGGCGCCTGCGCCAACAAGCTGTTTACCGAGCGGGCAATACGGCCGGCCCATTCCGGGCAAACTTGCTCGGCCAGCGTTGGCGTATCCAACAAACCCTGCACCACATCGCTTTGCGTGTAACATCTTGGCGTATCGATATGGCAGGCGTGCAACTCCGCCACGCACTGTGCCATCTGATCGGCCAGTATCCCATCACGATCCTCCTGCAACTCCGCCCACGTCAAAGCCTGACCAGGCAGATGGGCTTGCCAAAGTGTCAACGTGTCCGCGTCAAAAGCCAACGCCTCGGCACCCCAGTTAAATGGTCCGTTAAGCTGGCGCATGACGGCAAAGGTTTCGCGGCCCGCATCATCGGCATAATTTTTGGCGTACACCAGCCGCGGCTGCGTTGATTCGGCAGGTTGCACGCTGTAACGAATCATGCAGGAACGCTCGGCAAGATAATGCAACACCTCGGATTGCAAGCTTTCTACAGGCATGCCAAGCAGGTCGGCCGCTTGTAGGCGAATCGCCATCGCCGCGTGGTCCAGCAGCGTGGGCAAATGGCGTAGTTTGCGATCATACGGAAACGCCCACACCAGCATGGCCGGATGTTGTAATAGCGTCAGCGCGCCTTTCGCCAAGTCTGGCCGTTTGGCGAGTTCCCGTTCAAACTCGCGGTTAACGTCGGCCGGCGAGCATAGCCGCCCGGTGGCAAAGCGGGTGTGCGGACTATCAGATTGACCTGTCCAGCGATACCCCACCAACAGGCTCTTCCCCGGTTTATAACGTTTTTCGCCGATCTGCCAGCCGTTTCCGGACGCTGGATTACCCGCGCCGTCTAGTAGCCAATCCAGCAAGGGGCCCATCAAAGTCGGATTCAATGCCGCTGGCATCTGCGGAAATTGCGGGTCTTGATTCATGCCGCGCGCTCACAAACCGCTGATGGTGTTGGCGTGGTCGGGCTTGGCCGATAATTCAACGTAACCGGTTTGTCGATGCTGTCCACCAGCGTGCGGCCGGCAATTTTCAGGCTTTCAATGGCGTCGGCTTGTAAGCTGACGATCTCCCCCAGCAGATTGCGGCGCACGAACAACAGCTTCGCCCGGCAGACAATATCCGCAAATCGGTATTCCGTTGTTTCGTTGAGATGGCTAACAAAAAAACAGTCGCGATAAACCGTGTCGGCGGTCTTTAAGGTAATACTCAAAGCCATGGCCTGCATTGGCGTTGCCAGATGCTGCGACTGACTGACCGGCAAGCTGTCGATCCGGATGTCCGGCGCGTCATCCCGATAGGGATACAGCACAGTTTGAAACCAACGGGTACCGTCGCCCTCTTGGCTGAAACACAGCACCGGCGCGGCGTGTTTGACGCCATACTCCGGCGAAAACCAGCCGGATTCTATGCGCATCGCCACCTCGGCACGCGGTGCTTGCGCGACTAACAGGTTAGGCAGGCAAACGCCCTGGCCTTGCCGATTATTCAGGGACTGAATTGGCGCTGACCATGGTGGCGGCAGATGAAAAAATTGTTGGTAGCGATGACTGGTACAGCCGCTTAGCAGGTCGCTGATAATCCAGTACTCGTTTTCGGCATAGAAGATGCTGCGCTGATGATCGACTTCGTAACGCGGGCTGAGGGCGCGGCCATGCACGAAATCAAAGCCTTGATTCGATTCAAAACGGATTACCGCAGCATGGGGTTGCGGGCCGACCGGTTCATGACATTGGTAGGCCATTTGATCCTTGCCGTCGATCATGACGGTGTTGTGGGCGGCGGTGCCTTTAAACGCATGCCGCCAGTTGACGTCGTCGCTTGGGTGTTCGTGATAGGTATAACGGCCCGGATCGACGATCAAGGAGCGGCCGAAAGCGGCCATTTCAAAACTTAACAAGTCGTAATGGCCGTGGCTGCCAAAGCCCAAATCGCCGCAGTCGAAAAACAGATAACGGCCGTCGGCATAAGGCCGTTCGGCCCAGTCGCTGCGCAGAATGCAATAACCGCTGTCGGCAAACAGCCGCGAGCGTTGCGTCGGCGGCTGGCCTTGCTTGCCTTGGCTGAGCACATAGCGCAGCGCGTCGCTGGGGTAATAGCGTTCGGCTTTACCCAGTAGCGATAGATAACTGTTGACGTCGCCGTCGTTGATGGCCGGCAGCCAGCCGTCGGGTTTGTGGGCGTAAATCGAAAATTCCAGGGCTTTTTCAATGACGGCATCGAATGGCTCGGGCAAGTTCACGCCGTTTAAATCCGCCAGTTCGCGGACCCGTAAAAAGTTCTTCAATACGGTGTGGTGATAGTCGGTGGACAGCTCTTTTTGCACGCCGTCGGCCAGGAAATCCTGGCGTAGATTGGCCAGCAGTTCGCTCTGGGCAAAGGTCAGTAACTCGGCCGAAGCGCTAAGCTCCGGGAATAAAATCGCAACCGTGAAAATCGCTGACAGCTCGATGGTGCGGTGATTACCTTCTGGGGTTAGGTTACGGCTAAGAAATAGCGCCTGCGACTGTATCGAATGTAAAAACGCCAGCAGAAATTCGGCGTTTATCGCTTGGCAGTCCCGGCCCGGCACGAAGTAGTGGTAAGCCAACAGCCATTGCTGCAAGCGGCGGCCAGTCACCTGGCTGTTCACGAACCCGTCCGGCACTTGCTTTATCCAGGAACCGACCAATGCCACCCAATTGTCGGCATAACCTTCGTCGCCGCTATAGTCGTAGGCCAAGGCCAGATCGCGGGCGTAATAAAACTTGTGCAGCAGAATCAGCCATTCCAGATCGGCGCTGGGGTTGTGCAACCAGTCAAATCCGTTGCCTAAACGGTGAGTCTCGTTATTCAGAGTAAATTCATTGTCGAGTATCGGCGCCGCGCTGGCGACATGTTTGGCTTTTCCGGGTTTGAGCGGAAAGTAGTTGTCCACTGCGCGCTGGCGAAAATGCGCTAACAACTCGGCGGGTGAGCAAGTATCGAACGGCGGCAGCAATAACGCAGCTTTATCGGCGCCTGGGTTGCCTGACAGGATTGAACTATCCATCGCGCGAAATTCGGGTTTCATCATTTATTCCCTTGCCGCCGCAGCCGATTCGGTATGCCACGCCATCACCCGGCCCAGACTATCCTGACGGCGGAATACGAACGCGCTATTGGTATTTAGATCAGCAAACGTATAACTGCCGCCTTTGCGGTGCGCCAGAAATAGAGTGTCGAGATAGTCCCCGTGCGCCTGTTGGCTGTGAATCCGCAGGGCACTGGCTATGGTATTGCCCACCGATTGACCGTGTTGGCTGACCGGCAGCTGTGCAAGCGTCAGCCGAGGAGGCGTCGATTGATAAGGAAACAGCACCGTCAAAAAGCAATAGTCGGCGGCATGCGCGGCAAACTTGACGACCGGCGCCGGGTATTTGACACCGTAGCTGGGCGAGACAAAGCCGGGCTCCAGCGTTAATTGGGTATCCGGTTGCGGGAGTTGCAGCATGAGCAGATTCGGCGAATCGACGCGCAAGCCGGCGGCATCGACTCGGGTGGTCGTACGTTGCAGAGCTAGCGCATCCAGATGAAACCGCAGTTCGTAGTCGTGGTTTTGCTTCGCGCGCAGCAAATCACAGATCAGCCAGTATTCGCCGGCGATGAACAGGATTTTGCGCTCGTGAATCACCGGATATTCATGGCTGGCGGCGATGCCGTGCAGATAGTCAAATCCCGGCCGGTGCAGCGCGCATTTAAATTCGCGCGCCGGTTCCGGGCCTTGAATCTTGTATTTGCGAATGTGCGGCGCATAAAGCGTCTGATTTTTGCCGTCCACCTGCACGGTGTTGTGGTAGCCCGTGCCGCGAAACACTACCCGCCAGTTGGTGTCGCCGGATTCGTCGTAGGTATAACGGCCCGGATCGACAATCAACGAGCGACCGTAAGCGGCCATTTCGATATTCAGTAAATCCAGATGGCCGTGGTTGCCGGCCCCGAGCGGCGCGCAATCGAAAAACAAGTAGCGTTCGTCTTGATATGCTCCGCCTTGATCACCCCAGCCACTGCGCAAGATGCTGTAGCCGCTAGCGGTAAAGGTTTTTGAACGTTCCGCCGGTACTTGGCCTTGTTGGCCGGACGTGGCAACGTAAAGCATCGCCTCATCGTGATACAGCGCATGGCCTTGGCGCAGCAAATCTAGGAAATTGGCGCTATCGCCGTCGCTGATGGCCGGGATAAAACCGTCGGGTTTATGCGCATGCAGGCAAAAGGTCAGGGCTTTTTTGATGGCTGCGTCCATGTCCACCGGCAGCGCGATGTGGTTCAGCATGGCCAGCCTGCGAATGCCCAGAAAATTACGCAGCACGATGTGGTGATAATCGGTCGATAACTCGCAATGCACGCCGTCGGCCAGCAAGTCGGTTTGCAGATTGCAATGCAGTTCGGCAATCGAAAATTTCAACCATTCATCGGCGCCGCGCAATTCCGGAAACACCACCGCCACCAGAAAAATCGCGTAAAGCTCTAGCGTGCGATGATTGCGAGCTGGGGTCAGGTTGTCGCACAGATAAGCCACTTGTTGTTGCAGCGAGGCGAGAAAGTCCAGATGAAACTCGGGATCAATAGCCGGTTGGGTGTCCGTCGAGACGACATAACGGTAGGCAAAAATCCAGTTTTGCACGCGGCGGCCGGTGACATCGCTGGAGAGAAAATCGATGGGTACGGTATCGATCCAACGTTGGGTCAGCGTTTGCCATTTATCGCGGTAGCGCCGATCACCGGTCTCTGCAAAGCGCCGGCCCAAGCCGACCGCGTAATAAAACTTGTGCAACAAAATCAGCCATTCGATGTCGGCGCTGGGGTTGCTCAGCCAGTCGAAGTCATCATCCAGCTGATAAGGTTCGTGATTGAAATCAAAGCGATTGCGCAATACGCCATCCAGTTTTTCCGGGGTATTTTGCTCTTCGTCGATCACCGAAAAGTAGCGGACATGCCGGCGGCTATGGAAATAAGTCAGCAAGTCAACCGGCGTCATATCGCAATACGGCGCCGCCAGCGCCTGTAGACGCGGGTCGGTATTAAGAATGTTCAGCACAGCAGACATGCGCTTCCACCATTTCACCGGCCAGGCAGGCGTCGAACAAGTTTTTCAAAGCCACCGTGGTGTGTCGGGAGTTAAAATCCCGGCAGACGGTTTGCCGCGCGGCTTGGCCCAGGCGCTGGCGTAGAGCCTGATCTTTTAACAAGCGTTCGATGGCATCGGCCATGGCTGCGGCATTTTTCTCCGGCACCAGCAGGCCGTTGACTTGGTCTTGAATCAGTTCCGGGATGCCGGAAATGTCGGTGGAAATGACCGGCATTTCCATCGCCATCGCTTCGACCAATACGTTCGGAATGCCATCGCGGTCGCCGTTGTCCACCACCAGACAAGGTAGGGCAAACACGCTGCCTTGCTGATAAATACCGCGCAATTGTTCTTGCGTGACCGCGCCGGGCAGGCTGACCAAATCTCGTAAATCCAGATCGGCGATCAGTTGTTTGATCACTAGCGCGTATTTATCGGCGCCGCCGACGATGCGGCAGTTAAATTTAACGCCACGATCCCGCAGAATTGCGCAGGCTCTGACCAAGTAATCGAAGCCTTTTTTCTCGACCAGCCGCCCAACCGACAGGATGGTTGGGACAGCGCCAGCGGCAGATTGCTCGCGCGGCTCCGGCACAAACAAATCGGTGTCCAGGCCGTGATAAATCCGGTGCACGGCAATATCGCTGCCTTTGCAGGCGTCCAGATGTTGCTGGTTGGCGCCGGTGCAGGTCACGGCAAATTTGGCGCGGCGCATTTTGATTTGCAATAAATCGCCGGGATTCAATTCCTTTAGGTAAATATCCTTGGCATGGGCGGTAAAGCTGAACGGAAGGCCGCTGATCCGACTGGCAAACATAGCCACCGTCGTGGCGCCGTGGCAGAAATGGGCGTGTAAATGGCGAATGGCCGGATTCTGCAATACCGCTTTGGCGATAGTGCCGGCTTGCAAAAATTCCTTAATGAATACCGTGCGCGGAAAGTCCCGCCAGCTTTCGCGGTATTTAATCGACATACTGAAACACTCCAGCAAAGCGCCGAGATAGGCGATTGGCCGCTTCAGGAACAACCGGCCGTGGCTGGGTATGAATTTCGGCAGGTTTTCCCTTAGCCAGACCCAAAAGCTGCGGCCGGTCAAATCGTCGGCTTGCGGCAGATAAGTCACTGGCGCTTTGATCTGGTCAACCACGGCATGGTGCTTTTGGCCCTCGAGTTGCTTGATCGAAAAGATCGACAGTTTGAGGCCTAAGGTTTCCAACAAGTGGATTTCATTGGTGATAAAGGTTTCCGAGGTGCGCGGAAAGCCTTTGAGGATGTAGGCGACTTGCGCCTGGTTGTCGTGTTTTTGCATGGTGTAATCCATAAGGGGCCGTTCGGCGTTGCACGCGCCGAGTGATGTATTCGGCAAATTGAGTTAGTCGGCGCTGGCGCTGCGAGTCGAAGCCCTGATCGTTGCCGGCAGGTTTGCCGGGCAGTCGTAAAGCAGGTCGCTGATCGACTGGCTGATGCGCGGCAAGCCGCCCATGTCGATTTGATACATCCGGCTGTGGTGGACGTTGGTGCGGCGCAATTCCTCGCGGACGGTATCCATCAGCAATTTGGGCGTCAGATTGTTGGGGTGAATGGCGCGCACCAAACCTTGCAGGGCCAGGCGTTCCGCGCGTATCCATTGCTCCTGCGAAGGTTTGACGCGCGGTACCAAAATCGCGCGCTTACGCAAGGTTAACAATTCGCAGGTGGTGTTATAACCGCCCATGCTGACCACCAAATCGGCGGCTTCCATGCAGGCCATCATGTCGGTGTTAAACTCTTGAATCACCACGTTACGGCAACCACGAGCCAAAACTTCGAGCTGGTGGCGGCGGCTTTCCGACATTTCCGGACCGCAAATCATCAGGGTCATGGTGTTGTCGCCCAGATCTTGCCGATTCAAGCCTTCCAGATAACTGTGCAGCAATTGGTAGCCGTCTTCACCGCCACCTGCGGTCACCAACACCAGACGTTCCTGTTTACAGCCGATTTGCTGCCGAATCTCACCGGCGCGTTTGTCGCTGCGTTCGCGGGCGATGTAGCCGCAGAAGTCGACTTTTTCATGGCTGGCGTCGGGAAACTCGTATTCCTTGCGCATGTCGTAAATCTCCGGCGAACCGACCACCAGCACCTTGTCGTAATGGGATTGAATGGCATCGTGGTAACCGTTTTTCTTCCACACGGGTATCGTGCTTTCCGGACTGTCGAGGATGTCTCGCAACAACAAGACCAACTTGGCACGGTGGCCGCGGCGCTGCATTAGATTGAGAGCCGCGCCCAATTCGTCGCTGACGCCGTAGGGCTTTTTATCGACCAAAATCAAATCGGGGTCGAAATCCAGCACTGCGCTGCGGATGATGTTGCTGCGCAGTTTGAGCAGTTGCGCGTATTCCATGTCCAGAAACTTCACCGAATAATCGCCTTTGACGCTACGCGAAAGACAGGGCAACTTGATGTAATCGATGCGGTCCGGAATCCGGAAGGCATGCAGCATCGGCGAGCCGGACAAAATCAATACCGAGACATTCGGATCGGCATCCACCAAGGATTTAGAAATAGCCAACATCCGCCGGATATTGCCCAGACCGAAGGTATCGTGAGAATACACAATGATTCTTTTGGATTGCTTGCTAAGCGTCATGGCCCGGATTCCTTTTGCTGCATCGTCATTATGCGGGCGCCATTAGTTTCCAGTGAGGATAATCTGACGCCCGGTTCAATTTCGGTAACCAGACAAAACCGTGGTTACGTGCAGCGTTTATTCCCGGGCAAACCAGCAAGGTTCATTCAAATCGGCATTTTCATCAAACTTTAATGTGGCGATGTTACTCAGCCTGCCCACAGGCGCATGAACCGGTTTTTTGGGACAGCCTGCCTTAAACACGGTGCAAATAAATTGAGAAGTACGAAATCCGGGATTTGAAGCGCTTCGGGAATGTGGCGCCAATGGTTTGAGCGATGTGCAAGTCGGCATTCGATCTGCTCTGCTTTCAAACAGCGCAGCGGAATTAAGAGGTTTTTAAGCAAAAAGGCGAACAATCCGCTGCGACTGAAACAATCCCACAAAGGAGGATATATGTTCAGGCTTATAACGATATTGTTAATCGGCGTGTTATGGTCCGGAACCGCTTTGGCGCATGGAGATAATTGGGGACATGGCCACCATAGGCGGCATCATCACCATCACGGGCATGCTTACCGGCCATATTTTAGGATGCATGGCCCGGCAAGATTGGGCTATTACCCTCCCCCGCCGCCGCGCTATTTCGCGCGGCCGCCGCTGGACTATTACGGCTATCCGCCGCGGCCGATGCCCCGATATGATTACCGGGAGCGCTGGTGATTGGAGGCTTGCCGAGAGTCAAACGGGTGGTTGCTTTGACTTAGCATAGAGATAACAGCCATGTGCATTTAGGGTTGGCTGGCACTTCCAAGCATCTGGCTTCAATCGGCCATTACCCGACCGTCGGGGTCGCCATCCAATTTCAATAGTTAAGGCAACCTGTGACCCAGTTGACTGTCCGTTATTCGGCGAACAATTTAACATTCTCACTGAGTCACTACGGCCAAAAGCAGACGGACTCTTTCACTAACGAATGTCAGATTGTTGAGGATGAGCTGACATAGGAAAGTATTTGCTAGGCCGGACGTGTAATTTGCGAGAAATGCTATAAAATAATTTAGACTTCAATTACCCGATACTCTCTCAATGAGACCAATATTAATTTTATTTGCATTTATTTTGTTATCAGGATGCTCTGCAATTCATACTCAGTCAGAACGTATTAGAATTTTTATGATGGCATCAGACGCTAACACAAAAGCTGAGGCTTGCAGAGCTCCTATTCAAGCAAAACCAAAGTATTCTAAACTTTATAATAAACTGGCAATAGCATTTAACGAGTATCCGACTGAAGAACAACTGAAAGATGATGAGGTTATCAGTGATCCTGACGTACAGCTAGGCATAGATTGGTATGGGGAATTTCAATATTGTATGGCAAAGCAAATTGAAGAAGCCAGTAAAATTGATCCAGCGTTAGCAATTATAATTTCAAATGTATTAAAGAAACAGATTTCATTAGTAAATGAAATTGTATCCAATCATCCAACATATGGATATATAAACACACAAATATATGGACTTAGAACATCTTTAAAAGATGAAGGTAAAAAATGGAAGGTTAATCTTGAAAATCGTCTAAATATAATGGAAGAAAATGAAATAGACCAGTCTAGGGATGCTTTTATTTCTGAAGTGGGAAATGTAAGCAAAAAATTTGCTCAGATATTATTTACAACAATCGGTGAAATGGCAAGAGCAGAAATAGAATTAGCAAATGCTGTTGTATTGTATTCAGCAACTCATCCAACATATATAGTTACTAATCCAATAAGAACTACTAATTGCAATGTATTCGGCAATCAAATTACTTGCAACAGCTTCTAAGTATGATAAAAATAACAGAATTCGAAGCCTACAGCCCTCAAATTACACCATTGCTGATCTGATCTGCCCTAACAAACCAGTAAACCTCATTAATCCCAATAAAATAAGACCAAAAAGCCAAGCCGGTATGTGTATCGGTATTACAGTAATATCCCCATTGCGAACAGCCCAAACGTTCTGAAAGGCACTTTTAGATGTAAACGCTTGTACTCCACCACTACCAAGATTGAAATACCAAGCATAGGTAAAATCTCTATCATATATCGTGCTGCTCCAATATGGGAACCCCTGGATTCCGCTAAATAGAAAATAATTACCGTTATGAACACTAGCTAACTGCATGGCTGGCTTTCCACCCAACTCCGTGTAATATAATTGGCCAAATTCACTACCGCCTTCTGAGTATCCACCAAATGTTGGCCATGTCGTTGGCAGTCGCCAATCATTATAGCCGGCATAATTCATGCTATTAAGATAGCCAATAAATGCTTGGGCTCCGTACCAATTTAACGTTCCAGTTGTTAAATTAAAATCAGAAAAAGATAATGTATGCTTGTCGAGGAAAGTATTTTTACCCAAACCGTAAATAATGCCATTATTTGCGTCAATTACTTGCTGTATGAAATTATTGTTCTCAGGTGAATTTGCGAGATATTGAAAAAGATTAGCATTGGATGTCCAAGTGATCTTGCTAATGTCGTCATAAACCAAGCCACCTTCTCGGGTATAAAGGGAGGCATAGATAACTGTTGAAAAGCAAGCTCCTGCTATAAAAACAGAAAATATTAATATTTTTTTAAATTCATGCATTGCTCTACTCTTTAATTTTGCTAGGATAATAATAGCTCATCAAGTTGGTCATGATATAGAAGATAAAACGAAATTGCCAATTGCGGTGTCCAGCTAAATGTGTGTTCTCGGTGCTATAGTTGATCTATAAAATACATCCAATTCAATTTTTTGTAAGGAAGATTCAAATTGGCTGATTGTTCAGTTTTGCTCGACATCATTACCTCTCTAGGCAGCGGCTTGGCCGGTGTTGGCGGTCTATATGCTGCATACGCAGCTTCGAAATCAGCGAAAACAGCTCATGCGGCAATGAAGCTTGCGGCACAAACCGAGAGCAGAGCACTCCGGAGACAGCTTATTTACGCATCAGGTGACGTTTTGTCTGAAACTCAACGGGTGAAGGAACTTGCGCAGCAGTTAAAGCTTGAACATAGAATGCTGCTTAAATCTTCCGGTATGAGTTCAAGCTCTTCCGAAACACTCGCTGTTGAAAAAATCAGTAGCCGAGTATATCTTGTCGAGCAATACACAAATGAGGCTCAGCAATTAGTTGACCAGTTCAATGGCTTGACGACCGCATCGGAAGAAGACATTGCCAGCGCTCTTTCCAGAGTTGAATACCGTTTACTTCAAGTTCGTAATCAACTTAAAGCTCTTGAGCAAGAAAAAACTGAAATCACAAACGCAAAGAATGAAATTTTGCGGACACAAAACAAATTCGACTAACTCCATTGTCGATAGGGAACGCAGCAAGGTCTAATTGCAATACTTCCTGTGCTTCTCACTTCGCTACCTAATATCGTTGGCTTCGGGCTTTGAGCGACAGCTTTAGGATTCGATGCTGACATACCCTAAAATCTTTGAATGTCACTTAATGGCCGCTTGGTTGAGTTCGCCAACGGCTGGTTTGTAGTTCGCCGGTGTGCAGAACCTGGCTTTGGCCGACTGACCGGTTTGGAGAGTCTCGATAGGCGGGTTTGGGTCGATAGCGGTAAGTCAACAATCTCAATCCTCCCGTTTTGCCCTGAACACCGGACTTCCCTGTTGGTTATTCAGCCGCAACTTGCGCAAGACAGAAATATTTTCAGCTACCGGCCAAGATGATGTTTGGACCTGATAATGTATATAGCGGAAATACAAAGGGGACAGCAGCCAGTTTGCCAAGCTTTTACAAAAACCTTAGCCACTGCCCCTTAACTTCAGCGGCGACTCAAACCGCCACGCCCTGCGCATCGAACAAGCCTTCGAATAAAGCAGAGCTCAAATACCGCTCGCCGGAGTCCGGCAGTACCACCACAATGGTCTTGCCGACGTTTTCCGGCCGTTTTGCCACCCGCACTGCCGCCGCGACCGCCGCGCCGCAGGAAATTCCGGATAACAAGCCTTCTTCCCGCGCCAAACGCCGCGCATATTCAATCGCTTCATCATTACTGACTTGTTCGATGGCATCGATCATGGATAAATCCAATACATCGGGCACAAATCCGGCCCCTATGCCCTGGATTTTGTGCGGCCCAGGCTGTATATCTTGGTCGCTGCGATACTGAGTTAACACCGGGCTGGCTTCCGGCTCCACGGCAATAGAAACGATGGGTTTGCTTTGCGTGAGCTTGATATAGCGCGATACGCCGGTAATGGTGCCGCCGGTGCCGACGCCGGCCACTAAAATATCGACCGCGCCATCGCTGTCATGCCAAATTTCCGGGCCGGTGGTCTGCTCGTGGATTTGCGGGTTAGCGGGGTTTTTAAACTGCTGCAACAGTACATAGCGTTCCGGATCGGAAGCGACAATCTCTTCCGCCTTGGCGATGGCACCTTTCATGCCTTTGGCGCCCTCGGTCAGCACCAGTTTGGCGCCGTAGGCCACCAGTAATTTGCGGCGCTCGATACTCATGGTATCCGGCATCGTTAAAGTCAACGGAATGCCGCGGGCGGCGGCGACAAAGGCCAGTGCGATGCCGGTATTGCCGCTGGTTGGCTCGATTAACTCTTTGCCGGGTCCCAGCAGGCCGCGCTGTTGCGCATCGTTGATCATTGCCGCGCCGATGCGGCATTTCACCGAATATCCTGGGTTACGCCCTTCCACTTTAGCCAATAGTGTGACTTGAGCGCCGTCGGTAATGCGGTTAAGCCTGACCAGCGGTGTTTTGCCGATAGACTGCGAATTGTCGGGATACCAATATGCCATAACATTTTCCTTCAAAATGGATAGTCCAAAAAAAGCCAGTGCGCATTGACCTGCACTGGCTGTTTGTGGGGTTGAATTAAGCTCATACCGCTAAATCAGAAAAACGTGCTGCACACGCCCTGAATAGCCGTAGTACCACAGCTCCAAGATTGCGCCTGTTTGAAGATTTTTGCAACCTGCAGCCAGGCGCATCGTGCATCCCTGGGATAGCCGGCCATCAATCAAAGACAGTAAATTCAAGCCGCAAGAAAGCTCCGCCAGCCAAAGCCTAGCGTTACCGGAAAGTAATTGAAGGTTGGAAGAATGATCCTAAATGCGCACACCGGTGAAGGCATGCGCGAAATCGGCAGAATTTACTTTTTGGATGTTCTGATAATTGAAGTCAGATGACGACCGCATTGTGCACAAACGAAGTTTCCGGTGGGTACGCCGGAGACATATTCTTTGGCTAAGGACGGGTGGTCGCAGTGCTCGTCATTTCTGCTTTTAGTTGATGTATCTAATTTCTTTGCGTCCATAATCTTCCCCTTGCTTTACGCATACTTACAGGATTATTTAACAAATTTTTTACGTTAAAAGTTAAGCAAAAAACATACACACAGAACACAAGCTTATGTACTTAAAAGACTTTTAATAGCCGCAGACCAAACCCAGCAAAAGTCGAACCGTCAGGTGTAAATTTTCTCGACTTAGCCATTGACGCTAACCATCCGCTTTACCGATACAACAGCCGCTTAATACGCCAATTTGCAGAATTTGAGCAGCTAATAGAGTGAAATCGAAAAAATCAACTGAACCAGTTTGTTTGCTTGCAAAAAAGCTGCTGTAAAAAATTCCGACAGCTGATAAACGCCGGGGATCTGGCCGGCTACCAGGGAATTTACCGGGCCAAATACCATTATTCAAGCCGCCGGACCGCGCAACCATTTCGGAAAATAATCAATGTTCGGCAAACCGACAGGCACAAAAAAGGGGCTCGTAAGCCCCTTTTTACGATTGCGTGGAGCAGTTTATTTAACCGCTTCAGCAATTTTGTTGAACGCTTCAACCCGTTGCTTGCCGGTATTGGCTAAATCGATGCCATTCTCGACGATCATTTGAATCAAGCCCGGTGTGCTGTAAACGATTTTGCCCATGTAAGCCACTACCGGCACGGCAACAATCGCACCGAACAAGGTACCGATACCTACCATATGTAGCATTTTGGTAATCAACACCACTATATCCAGCGGCAACAAAATCAAAGTACCGAAGTACAACAATACGATGAATGTGAACAGCGCGAACACCACAAACTGCAGCAGTCTTACCAATGCGACATTAAGGTTTTTCATGTTAATTTGTCTCGAATGAATGAAGAATCTTTTGCAAACACAGGCAACGAACTTGTTTTTCGTTGCCATTTCAGCCGGTTAGCCAACTGGCGGCATTATAAAATAAAAGCCCTACTGTTTCTTGCTTTTTTGCCGACTAACCGTGGCTTGGACGCCTATTCATCTGACTGGAATTGATATGCCGCGGGTTTCTTTTCGATAAAAAACGGATGCAGCAAAGCGCCGGCAACGAAACCACCCAGATGCGCCCACCAGGCCGAATCTACTGCGACATTATCTAAAACCGCTGCGGTGAATACATCGCCGATTTGGATAATCACCCAGAATCCAAGAAAGGCTATCGCCGGCACATGGAAAAACAGCGGATAAAACAGGATGGGAACCAGTATCACTACGGTAGCTTGCGGGAAGCGAAAAAAATACGCCCCCAACACGCCGGCGATGGCGCCGGATGCACCCACCACCGGCACCGCCATCTTGGGATAAAAATACCACTGCGCATAGGTTGCCAACAGTCCGCACAACACATAAAACGCCGCAAAGCGTTTATGTCCCATCAAGTCTTCGATGTTGTCGGCGAATATCCATAAAAACACCATGTTCATCAACAGGTGCAGGAAACCGCCGTGCAGGAACATATTGGTAAAAAACGACAGATAATGATCCGGCGGCAAACCAAAACTATAAGCCCAATCCGGATTGGAATAGCGAATCGGCACCATCCCGTACATGTAAACAAAGTGCTGCCCCATTTCGTCCGGCATAAACAGCATCGCTACGTACACTGCTATGCAAATAGCCATGATGCCCCAGGTCACATAAGGCTTGATGTTACAAGGTATCGAATCTCGAATGGGTATCATCTTGGGCTTCCTTCTGTAGTGGGCACAAAAATCAGAGGCTGATTAAAACTTTTCGTTCCAAGTCTTTTCCAGACGCTGCACCGAAACCGGATAAGCCGTTTTCAGTTGCTGCGCAAACAAGGACACACGCAATTCCTCCAAACTCCAGCGGAAGGCTTCGCGTTCCGGCATCGGCACCAAAGTCTTCATTTGCTTTTCGACATGCTGCCAAAAGCGTTGCGATAGCCTGTGCAGACCTTGGATGTCCGCCGAATCGGGCTTTTGCTTATCCAGACGACACTCAATGGCTTTTAAATAACGCGGCATTGCTTGTATCTGCGCCAACGGCGTATATCGTAAGAAACCACTAAACAGCAGCAAACTCAGTTGTTTTTCCAAGTCTTCCCGCAAATTTGGGCTGATGCCAGGCTGCTTCAATCGCTGTCTTACCGTTTGATAGTTTGCCATGATTTCCGTGACATGCTTGCCCACCTGATTCCCAACCGTGACCAGCGTAGCCTTTTTGGCCGCCAACGCTGCTTCGAACTGCTGTTGACTGCGGATCGCACTATCAGCAACAAACACACTGTTAAAGATCAAGAATAGTAGATCCTCCTTAAAATCGCCGCCCGGCCGTTCTGTCAACAACGGATGCTTGGGCAGTTGGTTATAGGCCAATTGCAAAGTAGCCTGGACCCCACTGTTTTTTAACAAATACTGCGCGTCCTTGCGGCATTGCAATTGAAACAATTTGGTTAAACCGTCGAAATGCGCCAGATCGGCCTTGTGCTGGGTATCTAGGATCTTCACCCCCACCGTTTCGCCTTCATCGACAATAGCCGGAAAGCCGATAAAAGTCTGGCCTTTTTGCATGAACTGCCAGGTCTCCGGCAAGTCGTCGAAGGCCCAGGCAATGCAGCCGGTATGGTTCATCTCCTCTTGCGCCAGCTTGTCGAAACTGTCGCCAGCCTTGGTGGCATAGTCGGCTTGCAGCTTGGCCAGGTTACGGCCATAACCCAAGGCCCGGCCATGATCGTCAACGATGCGGAAATTCATCTTCAAATGATCCGGCAAGACATCCGGCTGCCATTCATTCAAGGGTATCGACTCGCCGGTCAACTTGCGCAAGCGCCCGCTCAACCACTCGAACAACGAGCCTTTAAAATCCGGCTCGATCTCCAGGCAAGCCTTGGCGGTATTCGGTACAGGTACGAAATGTTTACGCAGATGCTTAGGTAGCGATTTGATCAACGCCGTGACTTTTTCTTCCAGCATCCCAGGCACCAACCAATCGAAGGGTGCTTGGCGGATTTGATTGAGCTGATGCACCGGCACGATGGCTGTAACCCCATCTTCGTCATGGCCGGGTTCAAAGCGGTAATGCAATTCGATAGTTAAATCACCAACCTTCTTGCTATCCGGAAAGTCCCAATCGTTGATCTTGCCGTCGTCGTGGCGGGTCAAATCCTCCTTGGTCAGAAACAAAATCTTCGGATTATCGCGCTCAACTTTCTTGCGCCATTGATCGAGGGTAATGCCGCTGACCACCTCGGCCGGCAGCTTTTTATCGTAAAACTGATACAGCCATTCCTCGTCTTCCACCAAATCGACGCGACGGCCCTTGTGCTGGATGTAACCCACCTCTTCCAGCAAGGCCTCGTTGGCCTTAAAGAACGGCGCATTGCTGTGATAATCATGATTCACCAGCGCGTGGCGAATAAACATCTCCCGCGCGGCTTTAGGATCGACATTTTCGTAGGGCACTTTGCGCTTGGCCTGCAAGGTCAAACCGTACAATAGAGTGCGCTCGTAAACCCCGCTGCGGCCGGCGTTTTTTTCCCAATGCGGGTCGTAGTAATTCCGTTTAACCAAGTGCTGCGCGGCAGCTTCTATCCATTCCGGCTCGATCTTGGCCACAGTGCGGGCATAGACCTTACTGGTCTCCACTTGCTCGGCGGCCATGATCCACTTCGGCCGCGCTTTGTGCTGGCCGGAACCAGGGAAAATGAAAAACTTCAGGCCACGCGCACCCAAGTATTCGTATTGTTCGTGGCGGAAACCGATGTTGGACAGCAAACCCGGCAGCAGCGCCATGTGGATTTGCTCGTAATTAGCCGGATTGCCGCTAGTTTTCAAACCCAAATCGCCGCGCGCCACCTGCATAATTTGAGTATGAATATCGTGCCATTCGCGCATACGAATGTAGGACAAAAAATTGTCCTGGCAGTATTTGCGGAGCTTGCTGTTGGTCAAATGCTTTTTCTGTTCTTCAAAGGCATTCCACAGATTCAGCAAACTCAAAAAGTCCGAATCTTCGGCCTTGAACTGGGCATGTTTGGCTTCTGCCTGCGGTAGCTTATCGGCCGGCTTGTCGCGTGGGTCTTGAATGCTCAAAGCCGATACGATGATCGCGACCTCGTGCAGCGAACCCAATTGCGCGGCCGCCAGCAGCATGCGCGCCAGTTTGGGGTCGGTCGGAATCTTCGCCAACTGCCGGCCGGTTTCCGTGAGATTGCCCTGCTTATCCAGCGCATCGACTTCGAACAACGAAGTCTTGCCGTCGCGCACCATTTTTTCATCAGGCGGCTCGACGAACGGAAACTCCTCGATGTCGCCCAACTTCAAGGCCGCCATCTGCAAAATCACCGACGACAGATTGGTGCGCAAGATTTCCGGTTCGGTAAATTCCGGCCGCGCCAGATAATCCTCTTTCGAATACAGCCGGATGCAAATACCCTCAGCCACCCGCCCGCAGCGCCCTGCCCTTTGGTTGGCGCTGGCTTGGGAGATACGCTCGATAGGCAAGCGTTGGATTTTACTTTTGTGACTGTAACGACTGATACGGGCATGACCCGAATCGATCACGCAGCGGATACCCGGCACGGTCAAGGACGTTTCCGCCACGTTGGTGGCCAGTACGATGCGCGGCTTGTTGCCGCTGGGTTTGAACACCCGCTCCTGCTCGGAAACGCTGAGTTTGGAATACAGCGGCAACACCTCGTAGCGGGTATTATTGTGCGACTTGCGCAAGGACTCGGTGGTCTCGCGAATTTCGTGCTCGCCACTTAAAAAGATCAGAATATCGCCGCGCATATCCCGATACAACTCGTCCACCGCATCCAGAATGGCTTGCTGCAAATCGGCGGAAGTTTCGTCGTCTTCCTCGATCAGTTCGATGGGCCGGTAACGCACATCCACCGGATAGGTACGACCGGAAACGTTGACAATAGGCGCATCGTTAAAATGCTTGGCAAACCGCTCCGGGTCGATGGTCGCAGAGGTAATCACCACTTTTAAATCGGGACGTTTTGGCAACAACCAGCGAAGATAACCCAGTAAAAAATCGATATTCAGGCTGCGCTCGTGCGCCTCGTCGATGATGATGGTGTCGTATTGATTTAAGTAAGGATCGTTCTGCGACTCGGCCAGCAGGATGCCGTCGGTCATCAGTTTAACCAGAGAATTGGGATGCGTTTGGTCATGGAAGCGCACCTTGTAACCCACCGCCTGACCGATGGGCTGGCCCAGTTCCTCGGCAATGCGGTCGGCGACGGTGCGCGCAGCAATTCGGCGCGGCTGGGTGTGGCCGATCAAACCGGTTAAGCCACGGCCGATTTCCAGACATATCTTCGGCAACTGCGTGGTCTTGCCGGAACCGGTCTCGCCGCAGACGATGGTGACCTGGTGGCTTTTAATCAGCTCGGCAATCTCGTCCTTCTTGCCGCTGACCGGCAAATCCGGGTAATTAATCACCGGCACCGAAGCCCGGCGCTGATTGCACCGCCCGACCGAACGCTCGATCTTATCCGCCACTTGCTGCACTTGTCCGGTCACATCCTTTCCTTTACTCGCCTCGCTGCGTAAGCGGTCGAGCTGGCGCTTCAAGCCGTGGCGGTCGGTGCCCATGCAGTTTTGGAGATTTTTGGCGAGTTGTTTCAGGGTGTCAGCAACAGACATGAGGACGGAGAATCTGATAAAAGCCCTGCATTATAAGGGCAGACGGGGCGGGTTTACATTTGACTTGGGAGAATTAACTTGGCTCCGGGCTGTAAAGTTTTGCCACATATTCCACTGGTTACCAAGCTCCAGCTTGGTAACCGAGGCTCGAAAGCTCCAGCTTTCTTATTAGCCAGGAAGCAATAGCTTCCAATATTTAGGTTCCATACGAGAGCTTGGAAACCAGAATCAACAATTCGCAGGCATTCATAACGGCACACCGTCGCGTTTAACATTTTCCAATAAGCGCGGATGCGCGGAGCTTTCCGGGCAATCCCATTCGGATTGCCAGATAGGCAGGGGCTGGATCAACACCCCGGTTTCCAGCAATACATCGTAGGCAATGTCCGCCAAAGCTAGCTTGGTTTCCAGGAATGGACCGGGCGCACCGGATAACAACACCGCCACGTCGGTGTCGCTTTGCGGCTGATAATCACCACGCGCCCGACTGCCGAACAGCAACGCTCCGACTAAACGGAACTGGCCAGCCGTACGATCAGAGAAAAGCCGCGCAGCCGCTAGGGTGTTAGGGTCGATTGGACGTGGAGGCATAGGTAACGGTAGATCTATAAAACCAAGCCGTATCTTACTATTAGCCGACTCATTGCGAATCGGAATTTTCGCTTAATCTCAGCTACTCCCCTAACATATACTCGCGGCCACGAATCCGAAAAATCAACTAGCTGGATCACGGGCCTAGCGCAGCTCCGCTACGCGCCTATTCTTTGGCCAACATCCGGTATTCAAAGTTTGATTGGATTTTTATCGGAGTGAACGTGGTCTTGATCGGAAGTCGCACTGTGAGGGCTTAGAAAAATCCAATCTTCGCCTTAACCTACCGAGATTAAACCCAATAAATCGCGTATTTCCTTCTACCAGCCACCGATTCCGATAAGATTACGCCATAAGCGAATCACGGCTTTTGGAAGTAGCAAATTGTCGCAATCGACCCGTTGCGGACAGCCCCCGATTTCTGGTGAGCGACTAATTTAGCCTTTACATTAGCCCATGGATCCCGACAGTTTGTTCACAATTTCAAGGTGGCTGTAGGGCGGATAAGCGTAGCGTCATCCGCCAAATGGGTTAAACTCTTTTCATGCCAAACTATCGACGCAATCGCATTCCCGGCGGCACCTATTTTTTCACCGTTAACCTGCTCGAACGGAAATCGATGCTGTTGATCGACCATATTGTAGCGTTACGGGAAGCGGTACGAGTGGTACGGGAAAAGCAGCCATTTTACTTGTGCCCTATGGGTATATCGATGCTTGGGTGGTTTTGCCTGATCATATGCATGCGATTTGGACATTACCGGCCGGTGACGATCTATATTCCAACCGATAGCGAGCTATAAAAAAGCCTTCTCGAAAGCAATCCCTAAAACCGAATATCGTTCAGCAACCGGAATAAAACGCCACGAACGCGGCATATGGCAACGCCGTTTTTGGGAGCATACCATTATCGATGACTCCGACTATTCGGCACATATGGATTATATTCATCATAATCCGGTCAAGCATGGTTGGGCGACAGCGGTTAAAGATTGGCCGTATTCAAGTTTTCACCGCTTGGTCAAGAAGGATATTTATCCATTAAATTGGGCGGGGTTAGATTTGGCATCCTTCGAAGTGGGCGAACCGGATAATTGACGGATTGTCGGCGGATGACGCTTTGCTTATCCGCCCTACGGCCCTAAATACTAAAAGCCAGCGCAAATTATTGGGTTTAGTTTTTCGATCACTTCAAATCGCTTTCCATCAGGATCAATACCGAACAAATTCCAGTTGAATCGATATAGTTTGCCACGAAAACATAGCGGTTCTTTTGTTATGGCAATGCTATCGATTAACTGCGCGATATTTACCTTACTCGACACAGGAATAATCGTCTCGCCATCTAGCTCGCCTCCTTTGCTTTTCTCGACGGTCAAATGATAGCAGCCTTCACAAGCAAGCATCTCGTATCGCGCACTGACAATTGACTCTTCAAGCTGAAGTTTAGATGCCACGAGTAACCCACTAATGGCTATGGCGATTAAACCCAATATAATAATATTAACCTTCATTACTTGATAAGCCTCTGTATTTCATCGTGTTCAATAATGCCTTTTTTAGTTGTTTTTAAAAGCAATCAGCCATTGTGATAGATAGAACGTTTCCCACTGGTTACCAAGCTCCAGCTTGGTAACTGAGGCTCGAAAGCTCTAGCTTTCTTTATTTGCCGGGAAGCAATAGCTTCCAAGATTGAGTTTCCAAGCCAGAGCTTGGAAACCAGAATCCAACAGAGAATCAACCAAAACCAGCCCAGATTCTAGCAAACAAAATCACGCGCGCCCCCAAGAATGGCCTACGCTTTTCTTCTGCGGACCACACCCCGCCATCCGCACTATCAGCCACGCTAAAAGGAGATAAACATGAGTCAAAATCTGATTTCTTTAAGCCTATCCGATAATGATCTGACCGACATAGACGCTGCGTTAAAGATATTGGAAGACCGCTTCGCCGGCTTCCTGGTCTTAACCCCGTAAGAGCGCCGCACTATCCTGAAGATGGGCGATAAAACCGAAGCTTTCTGCCGCCAGACGCTGACGGTGGCCACCCAAAACACGCATGCCATTCCGCCAGGTCTCGATGTCGTCGAAGCGCAAGCCGATCTGGTGACGCTCGATAAACTCCGCCCTCGCCTGCATCGCCTGCGTGATTTAATGAGCAGAGGCGAAGATACCGACATGGCGCTAGGCAGCGACATTTATAGTTTTAGCCTTGATGCTTACGCCTCGTTGAAAATCGCCGGCAAGGGCGCGGACTTGGAAACGCTGCGGCAGGCGATGTCTGTTCGGTTTAATCGCGGCGCCAAGGCCAAAACCCAAGCCACCCAGCCTACCGGCTAAGCAAGATAAGCATAATGATTGCCCGGCAAGGCATTCCGGCTTACCGCCTAAGCTTTATCCCTTGGCGGAATAGATAAAAGCATAGCGCGCAAGCCTTCCCGCTAAAGCCGCAAGCTTATTAGAGTCGCTCGCCACTTTCAAAGCCTTGCCCGCAAGGTAAATCGGCTCGCGGGCAAGGCGATTTGCAATAAACGCAAACCGAAATGGCTTAAGCGCAAGGCCTTGAGGTCAAACCGCCACCTTATTTGGTTCGCGCGCTAGCTTCAATGGTTTGCGCACAAGGAAAAAAGCCTTGCCCGCCAGGCCAATAAGCTTGCGCGAATCCGGAAAAGCCTAGCTCACAACTCTAATAGGCTTGCGCGCAAAGCGCTGAATCTTGCGGGTATGGCAAAAACCGGTGGTGTCCCGAATTTTTGCAAAGCGGACCGACCGACCTGCTTACGAAGACTTGCTTCAATCCAGTCTTACTCGGCCCGCGGTACCATCGACTGTGACTTTGTCGCCGTTCGTCAAAGCATCCAGCACACCTCTGACGCTCATTACTGCGGGTAACCCCACCTCTCGCGCAGTCACTGCGCCATGCGACAAAGGTCCGCCGCTTTCCGTGATCACAGCCGCCGCCTTATAAAATAAAGGCGTCCAGGCGGGATTGGTGGTACGAGCAACCAGTACCGCGTTGGCGGGAAAATCGGCGAAATCGTCCTGCGACAACACCTTAAAAACCACGCCGCTGGCAACGCCGGGGCTACCGGGCAAACCAACAAAATCCCCGTCTTTAGCGGAACAGGCTTGTGACTTACCCAATTCCCATTCCGGTGAATGCCGCCTATGGTTTTGATAAGCCTGTTTTTCCCGGACTATGCTATCCGCCAAACAACGCCACGACGCGGCGTCGTTGAGGCGGATTGTTTCCGAGAGCTGTTCGGCTCGGGCAAAGAACACATCCATCGCTTCCGTAATGATGCCCCTCGCCTGCAAGGCGACACCCAAGGCTCGTAAACCCTTGCGGAACGGCAATGTCAGCCGTGTTGTTTGGTAATGTTCTATGTCGTCCAATGCGGTATAAACCCGCGTCAAGCGCAACAACTCCTGCACAGGAAACCGCAAATCCTCCGGCAATCCGACTATCAATTGCCGCTCGGTTTCCAACATCCGGATTTTCAGAGTACGTTCTTTTTCGGCAGGGTCTTCCAGGGCCGAGTCCAACATCATTTTCAGATTTTCAATCACCAGCCATGGCGCTTCCAACCAGGTCGGATGATAGGGATCAAACTCCACTTCCCGATGCCCATGATCCTGTAAAAAACGCTGGAAAGCGGCCGCAATACCTGCTTCTTGTATAAATCCGCCGGACGCCAGAAATTGCTGACCCGTTTGGGTGCGCAACGCTTGTACGAGTTTGGGGCATTCGGCTATCCGCCGTGCCAGTCGGTACAGTTCCTTATTGACGAAACCCGTTTTGGTTTCACAGTACGCCAACAAGCGATCAAAGGTAGACGGTGCATCCGTTTCGCCAACGGTCGCGCCGACGATGCTGTACACCAGTTTGTAAAGCGTGCGCTGAGTAATGGAAATGGCAATATTAGGAAGAAAATATTCTGCACCCAGCTGCTTCACCCGCAGTACAAAATCCCACAACTCGGGAATCGAGCGTCCTGTCAGCGGCTCGGCCATTAATTCGCCGAGACCGAGTAAATAGCGATCCAAATCGCGCGACCACGTCATCGGTAACTCCTGCACCCAGGCATAGCGTTTGCGCAGTGTCGGTAAAGCGGACAGCAGTTCGGCAACTGAACGCACGTTTAAGGAATTTGCAGTGCCTTCGGCATAAACTTCCACGGCATTCTGATTGCCGTATACATAATTATCGAACAAGGCGAACCACTTGCCGTGAAACGGCGGCAAGCCCATCAATTCGAAAGAATGCGACAGCGATTGGTGAAAACCCTCCGCCACCAAGTCCCAAGCCAGCGGCGTAATCACCGAGGGAAACCGCTCGGCGGATTCGTCACGGGTCCAGCGCGGCGGGATACGGGTAATCGGCCGTGCTTGCAACAGCCATAACTGTTCACCCTCAAAACCCCACTCTATATCCTGCGGATAACCGTAAAACTTTTCGACGCGGCGCATCAAATCGGATAACTCAGCCAATTCAGGTTCACTGAGACAAGGTAAATTAGCTTGATCATCTGACAAGTTCTCGCTGCGCGTACCGGTGCGGTCGGCGACGATGCATGAGGATTTATGGGCTAAAACCGCATCCAATACTCGCCCGGACGACTTATCCAGCAACCAATGATCAACTTGATGCTCACCGCCCACCACCGATTCACCCAAGCCAAAATTGGCATCCACCGATTGCTGCGCAGGATCGCCGGTAACCGGATTGATGCAAAACCCCACGCCGGCGACCCGATTGAAGGCCATTTTTTGCACCACCACCGCCATCGCGGTGTTAGACAAGCCGATGCCGGCCTGCAAGCGGTAAGCTATGGCGCGGGCACTCCACAGCGACACCCAGCAATCCCTGATGCGCGATACAATGTCGTCGATGCCCATGCAATTCAGATACGTTTCGTGCTGCCCGGCGAATGCGGCGCCGCCCAAGTCCTCGGCAGTGGCGGAGCTACGCACGGAGAATGCCGTGTCGCCCGGAAACTCAGCCAACATCTCCGCAATTGCCTGCTTCAAGCTTTCTGGCACCGGTAGCTGGATCAGCTGCTCGCATATACGTGTGCACGCCTGTTCCAAGGCCAGGGGTTCGTCTATAGGCAAATTCTGAAGCAAATCCGGCAATGCATCGTATTGCTCAATGAACGAGTAATAACCCTCCGGCGGCAACACAAAGCCTGGTGGTACCGCAAACCCTCCCTGAGTCAAGCGGGCAAGGTTGGCGCCTTTACCGCCGGATATGGCGGAATCGAGAGCAGACGGATGATAAAAATCAAACAGCGTTGGCATAAGTATCCTTCTTGCTGGGGTTTATGGCAGGGTGATCGGCATGACGGCGAGCTTCGTACAAACCAAAGCCGGCCAACGCCAAGCCGCTGAGGACATCGACAAAATAGTGATAACGCAAATAAAAAGTAGCGATCCATAAACCCAATATCGGCAATAACAACACCCAAAACTCAAGGCGATGATGCCGTCCGGCAAATCCCAGTATATAGAGCGTCACCGCAACATGTAGACTCGGCCAGACATCGACTTTATTACTGCCCTGCTCAACCATCGCTTGATTAAATGCAGTTACCGCGCCGCCGCTGAATTTCACGTTGAACAACTCCGGATAGGCCAGCCAAGGCCCCGCAGCCGGTACCAGCAGATAACCGAGAAACCCCAAACCGTAAACCGCGAATAGGCCGGTGTAAAATTCCCCGAGCAACTCCCGGCGCCGGAAAAAATAACGCAGCAGGCTGACCAGCAATAATGGCATCAATAACAAGTAGCAAGCGCTCATTAGCTCGGTGAGCGGCGGGCTAATCCATTGTTCCAACCATACCGACGGCGTTTCGCCTATCAATAACCTATCCAATGCCAATAACTGGGCATCGAAGCGTACGCTCCTGACAGCGGGGATCGCCCCGGCCATGGCTTGATACGACACATTCATACCAACCGCCAGACTGACGCAAATGGCCGCCAATAACCCCCAACTGCGTTGCCTGGAATACCTGCGTGCCAACCCCGCCATGCCGGCCAGCATTGGACAAAACAATAGACTCCAAACCGTCAGGTGCGCGATTTCTATGGCTGAAACGGCGCCCAGATAGATACTGAAATAGCGTAAGGGCGGGTCGAGAAGTTTATTCATGTGCTTTCCGCTCCGCCAAATTCCGATAGGTTGTTACCAATACCGCCCTCACCTCAGGATGAAAAACCGCGTTACCGAGTGCTACCGTCAATTTACGGAATCGGTACCAAGCCAATAGGCCAACGGTGCTGATCGCGCCGTAAAGAACAAACCAACTCGGCCCGGCTAATAAAAACAAACCCGCGCAAACGGTCACGACCCAAAATAATCCTACCGGCAAACCGACGACCATGCGCCAAAAGGCAATGACATTCGGCTCGTCCGGCAGAAGCTGACTAGCGATATGCCCAGCAGCCAGTACCGGGAAATTCAATATGCTGAAACACCCGATGACAGGCGCCAGCAGTAACCATTTAACTAAATCCCGCTGCCACAACCGGAGCGGTATTAAAGGAAGGCCTTGATGAAGAAAAAGACCTTTATCCTTGGCAACTGCCTCCAACTGCCTTAGCGACTCGGATAAAGCAGGCGCAATCTGCCCCTCGAGTTTTTTTAAGTGTTCAGCGTAAGAAAGATCGGTACTTAAAATACGGGCATAAGCCAATTTTTCTGCCGTTTGCTGAGCTTCGGTATCGACAAAATTAGCCCCAACAGCCTCCAGGCCATCGGTAATCGACTGGTGTATCGCTATCTCGTCGACATTTTGTGGAATGATGGGTTCACCTATCAAAACCTCAACACGGCTTTGCCAGCGAGTAGGGTCTTCATAGTGAACAGCCAAGGGCTGGATAATGGGCCTGACTCCAGCAGCCATGGCTTGGGCTACGATACGCGCGGCACCACGATTAAACGGTAAATGTCGGCAACCGAGCGAACTGGTGCCTTCCGGCATGATGAAGAGTTGTCCACCCACTGTCAGTAACTCTATACATTCCGCCAAGGCTTTGCCGTTATCGGCCTTAATGCCGCGAGCCTTATCCTTGGCACGGGCTACCGCGATACCACGGAACAAAAATCTGCCCAACGGTAAGCGCTGCAGCTGCGCCGATACCATCGGCATGGCCAAAGGAACAGCCAGCGAATACGGTGCGGCATCGAGTGCGCCATTGCGGTGAGTGGCTACAAACACGACAGGGCCGACTAACGTTAGCCGCTCTTTGCCGACGACTCTTATTCGGCTGAATGCCAGATAGCCAATACAGCGCCATACGCCGTGGTGAAGCAATCCCGCAATATTTAGACTCGTCATACTAACGCCCTTCCTTGTCAGGCAATATTCGTAGCACGAAATATAGCTGGAGAATCCGGTTAAGGTATGTCGCTTAGCGGACGCATTGCGGTAAGCCGTATTTGTCAGAACTTTTAAAATTGAAGCTAGCCATCAACCAGCAAACGAAATCCAAAGAATTCGCTGCGTTGGGATTTATCGAAGTGGTATCGGTAGGCGGAACGGGCGAAGGTCGCATCGGCATCCCAGGAGCCGCCGCGAGCAATTCGTTCTGTTGCGGATTCCCAAGACAACGGCGTACTAACTGAGCTTCCGACACTGAAATTCTCTCGCCAAGCATCCTGGCACCACTCCCAAACATTGCCGTGCATCTCGTAAAGCCCCCAGGCATTAGCGGGCAAACTCTTTACCGGCACGGGTTTACCGCGAAATTCGCACTTCGGCGCGTTTGCATAGGGGTAGTCGCCGTTAAAATTCGCTTGCTGCGAATCAATCGTTTCACCAAAATTGAACGGCGTATCGCTACCGCTACGACAGGCGTATTCCCATTCCGCTTCGCTAGGTAGCCGGCCTTGAAAACCAGGGATAGCCTCGTTTAACTGCGCAATAAACGCTTGGGCATTGTCCCAACTCACCCGATGCACGGGAAAGTCGCGATGTTCCTGATGGCGGCTGGGATTATCACCCGGATGAACTTGCAACCAAAGCGCTTGAGTCACAGCGGTGTCGGCCAGCCAAAAACCTGATTCGAAGTCCACCCGCTGCCGGTATTCGTAGTTGTAGCGTCCTGTTTCAGTCTCCGGGGAACCCATCAAAAATGTCCCCGGCTCAATCCAGCGAAACACTTGCCTGACATTGTTGAATATTAAAGTCTGCCATAAGCCATAACCATCCTCGCCCCATTCGCTGGCCCAAGCCAGGGGGAACATCGGAGGCGACAAGTGATTGCGGTAGGGTGAGCTCATAATTTACAGGCAGATAAACATCAGCGGCAAAATTCGCGTTTAGTCTTTGGCAAAAGATACTTCATCATTTTTGACATTCGGCCAGCTTACGCCAATATTTAGGCATCTTCGCCGTCAACCAGGCCGGCGGCGGCTCCGCGACGCCCGCTGTCTGGCCAGGGCGTGTCCCTGGCCGTCACCGGCTCTACGGCTCCGCCTGCCGTTGCTGGCCTGAGCTCAGATTGACCTAGGGCAAGCCGAAAACCGATGCTGAGGTAGCGGTAGTCCTGCGCGTGGCGGTTACGGATGGCTGAGCGCACGTCCCTACCGTAGCTGAGCCAAGAGCCGCCGCGCAACACGCGGTCGCCGCTTGCGTCGGTATCCGCAGGCGTTAACGGATCGACCACGGCCGCAGTGCCCAGATCAGCATGCCACGCATCCCGACACCATTCCCAGACGTTGCCGTGCATTTCGTATAGCCCCCACGGGTTGACCGGCAGCGACTTCACCGCAACGGTCTTTTCACGGTCCCAACTCCAGCCTCGTTCACCGCCAGCATAGGGACGGTCTCCTTCATAGTTGACCTGTTGCGGCGTGATCTTGGCGCCGAATGCAAACGGCGTGGCCGTGCCGGCTCGACAGGCGTATTCCCATTGCGCCTCGGTCGGCAATTGGGCTCGCAAGCCGGGCACCAGAGTATTCAGACGTTCGATAAACCGCTGGACATCGTCCCAACTGATCTGATCTACCGGGTTTTGCGGATCCTTTTTGAAATAACTAGGATTGTCGCCGCCGAGCACCGCCAGCCAGAAAGCCTGGGTGACGACGGTGTCGGCCAGCCAGAAGCCTTGAGTTAAGGTGACCGCATGCAGGGTTTCGTCGTCGTAGCGTCCCGGTTCGTCTTCCGGCGAACCCATCATAAAAGTGCCCGGCTCGATCCAGCGGAAACGCTGGGTGACCCGGTTGACGGTGAGGTCGGCGTAGAGGCCGTATTCATCAAAACCAAGCGACTGGCCGTCATCATTTTTAATCAACCAACCGAAACTTTGCTGCGTATGAAAGGTATGTACATCAGCACTAACCCGAAGGCCACCTTCTACCAACGATCTCAACTCGTAACGCTTACCGGCAAAAAACAGGCTGACAATCAATCCTTCATCAGAACAAAAAATGCTATCCGCCCAATTCGGTTTTCGGAAAGGCATCAGCGTCAATCGGTTCATTCCAGTATCAATCGTCAGGATTTGGCCTTGCAAACGAGGGATAATTTGTAGCGGCTCATTTTCGAGTGGCAATTTAACGAACGATTCCGCGATATTCCAGCGATCATTATCAAGTTCTCTAGTTATCAATCTAATGCTGTCGTGCACTGCAATAAATTGACTGAATTGCACGCCACCAAACTCGGCCGGACGTTGGTCAACACCCGTTAACCATATACTTTCGCCATATTGCCAGACCGCATATCGAGCAAGGTGCGTGGGCTCTCGAATGATAGTCTGAACGACTTCTGCATCATATTCCGCAGGCAACGGAGCGCCGGCCCGCAGTTGCTCGCGGTATGCCAGTCCATACAGCGCGCTGGTATAGCGGTCGTTATAGTGACAAATCGCTTCACCGCTTAACCGGTTTAAATGCCGCCGGGCAAATTGCGTCATGCCGCTGTCGGCCTGGGCACCCTGCAGGGTTTTGGCGAAGCGTTGCATAAAAGCCTCCGCCTGTTGGACATCGGCCAATTGTTCGAGCGGGAAAGCCACCAAAGGCAAGGCGTTGATGACTTCCTCCGCCCAAATCGCCGGAAACTGGCCGATATGCTGGCGTTTGAGCAAACTCAAGACTTGATATTGCAAGCCGGCGTCCAGCTGTTTAAATTCGGCCTGATACTCGGCCCGTTTTTCCGGGCGCATGCTGATGGCGGTATAACCCCATTGCATATCGGCATGCTGATACACCGCCGCTTCGATGCCGCTATCGGCTTGTTCAGCGGGTAAACAGCTTAGCACGGCGCGCAGCAACTCAGGTTCGACGTGTACGGCGACGGATAACAATGCCAAGACCTTGCGGACATGCTCAGCGTGGGCCTTGATATCCGGATCGATCTTTTCCGGTTTGAGCTTGCCGTGTTTGTTCCACAACACTTGGCGGATGGTTTTTAGGCGCTCGGGCTGTTGCTGGGCCGCCGATACGGGTGCCAGCACGATCGGCGTAGTGTTTTTGCGGCTTAGTTGCCGGAAAAAACTGTCCCACCGCGTGCGTATCGGGCTGTGTTGTTCAGCCAATTGCCCCAGGTCGCTGACGATGAACACCACACTTTGCGCGGTGAGCGCTTGCCACTGCTTAAGCTGTTGCTGTTGCTGTTGATCAAACCAATCCCAATATTCGCCTTGCGGGTCATCGTCAATCACGCGAATTTCCAGGCCGTTCAAGCCGTACTGACGGACGATACTTTCACACAAACGATGGGCGTCCAACCAGAACGGCAGCAAGCGTTTGTTCAGATCGAGGACGACATAAACCCGCCCGGCCGGCAGCACTCGTGGCTTGCGCGGTAGATGATACAAGGTTTGCAGGCGGGCGATACGTTTGACCAACTGCGGTATATCCAGTCGCTGCCCCGAGCTATTGCTTATGGATTGCCGCAAAAAATCGCGCATACGGGCTTCGGGTACGATGGCTTGATGCGGCAGCGGTTCTCCGCTGGCAAAGGGTTGCAAATCGGCGTCGGAAAGCGGCTCAACGCCTTGAAGCGCGGGCGGCAAGTTGTCGCCAAGCTGTTGCGGATCGGCATAATGCTCATAATGAGCAAGGGCGTAGAACAATGCTTGCGGGCGTTTCTGAGCGAATTTAGCCGGCGTAGGAACAGGGGCTGGGTCTATTTCGGGTGGCTCCCGAGGGGAAACTTTAAAATCAATTTCATGGCTTATCGTGACTGGCGCAGACCATTCGTAACCCAATATCGTCGCGCCCAGGCATTTTTCGTCCTGAGTTTGACAGCGCTGCAGCCAGCGCAGTAAGTCGCCGCGGCTGGTCTGAGTATGAATCGGCATTACAACGCTTTGCGCAACACAAAGTGCTGGATCTCAGCCAGCAAGCATTGCTGATAAGTATCCCGCTCTTGGCCTTGCACTGAGGAATCAGTCATTTCATCCAGCGCTGCCAATAAATCCAGGTATTCCGCCAAGCCGGCCTTGATGGTGCCGTGGCGCTCAGCCTCCTGCCGGTCGGCGATTAGTTGTTGTAGCGCCAGGCGTTTGATAGCGTGACTGCACTGGCTATCATTGAAATGCACCTTGGCGCGCTCCAAAAACCAGGTTTCAAGGTTTTTATCATCCACCGCCAAATGCAGCACCAGACAGCGCCGAATAAACGCCGCCGGCAATTCACGCTCGTCGTTGCTGGTGATGATCACTAGCGGCGGCGCAGCTTGTTTGTCTGCCGTCTGCAGTGTCTTACCGATGGTTTCTCCCAACAGCGGTACGTCAAAGCCGCCGTTACCCAGCACTTCTAATAGTGCGTTCGGCAACGAAGGTTCGGCTTTGTCGATTTCGTCGATGAGCAAAACAATGCCGTTGTCCAGTTCCCCGTCGTCGGAAATCTGCGGACGGTAGACTTTATGACGGCAGACATCGTTATATTGCTTGGCCGCACTATCCCAGCCAAAGGTCCACCACAGCACACCGGGATTGAGATAATGCTTGGGGTTGAGTTTGTCATCATCTTTGATACCGGCGTGAGCGTCGTTGAGGCGTGCGACCGGATCGTAACGCCAGAGCAAATCCTGACCTTCGGTGTTGATGTTGACGACTTCGGCGATGAATTTGCGCTTGAGTTTGGCCGCAGCCGCGCGCGCCAAGTAGCTCTTGCCGAGCCCCGGTTCACCTTTAACCAACAAAGGCCGGCGGGTCGCCAAGGCCATTTCCAGGGCATAAGCGCTGGCTTTATCCAGAAAATAACGGCCTTGCCGCCAGGAACCACAGTCCGCGTAATCGATAACGCTATCGGCTTGAAAATGTTTGAGGGTGGTTGCTGTCATGTGCTTGGTTGGCTGGTTTCGAGTATGTTGAAGAGCTCTGTGATTTTGGCACTCAACTTGGCTTCTTTTTCCGCTGCGGCTTCGCCATAGTGAACAATAGGTAAATCCGGGAGGCAGTCTGCGGCAATTAAAGCCTGGCAATTGGCGGCATCAAGCAAAGGGTTGTTAGTCAAATTAGTATCCCGCCGATTTAATTCCAGGCGATGCAGTTGGTTTAAGGAGCGATTTTGCCGCTGTTTTATCGTGGAATTCAAAGCCTCAAGCTCAAAGGCGTCAATCGGCTCGGGCGGCGGCGCTTTGTGAATTGCCTTGTAAATGGTTTCGGTGGCGTCTTTTATAAACTCTGTCTGGCTCCAACCGGTTTCACGGGTAAACACGGCAGCATTGATCGTATGCCTGCCATGCACTTTACCGTCATTTCTCACGAACTCGGGATTGGTATCGTAAAGCGCCGCCAGCGACAATTCAGCCGCCATCGCGGTGCGCACCGGCAAGTTAATCAAAGCCTGCTTGATTGCTTGGCATTCCGGGGCCATCAGGCCAGCAAACAAACAGAATAGTTGCCTGAGATTCTGGCGTAGTAACTCGCCGGAATCTTGTTTGAACGCATCGGCACCGGCGCGGAGCAACACATCTAAAACCGCTAAATCATCCTCCTTAAAGGCTTCCAGCAATTTGTCTGTTAATTTTTGATTGGTAGTATTCGCCACATTCAAATTTAATTGACCGGCAATTTGCTTGAACAGAGCGTCCTGCGTGGTCATTTTTGACAAGACATCGCTAATTTGTCGTTTCTGCTCGGCAACGAATTTTTGATGTTTTTGAATCTGGCCTTGTATACCCGTTATTTCTTGGAATTCTTGGTCATTTCGAATTAACCAGGGTATGGAAATAGCAGTGAAACATTCATCACGCTTTTGGGGCGTCGCGGTGATAATCGCAAATAGTTGCGGCCCGTGAAATACCGGCGCCCCCGATAATCCGCACCAACCGGCTTTCTCCAAAGCATCACTTTTGCAGGAAATGGTGAGTTTAGGCGTGGCGACATTCGGTGGAAAGAACTCCCCCATCACCGGTATTTTTTCGCGCAATCCCGATCCAGCTTCCTTGCCGATAGCCGGATAGCCATAACCGCTCCACTGTTCATGGCTTTTTGGATCGCGTGACGCCAATAGGTCTGATGAAAGCGACATGTTTGGTGGGGTTTGGCACCTGAGAATGGCCATGTCGTGTTCATCGCTGCCCCAAACAATTTCGGTGACATTCGTATCGACATGCTTTGAATCCGGCCATTCAATCGCAATAGGCACCGCCTTATCACGCTCATCAAAAACAACGACGTGGCGTGCTGTCAATACCAACCCCTCAGCGATGGGATAACCAGTGCCAATAGCGCGCTTGCCATCCTTTTTCGTCGGCAGAATCTTTGCAATCAGCTTGGTATCCATAATTAATCCCCGCTAAATGCCTCGGTTATTCATCACCTGACAACAATAGTTTACTGGGCTCACCCGTCTGCGGGTCCGGATTCTTCACATCCACCGGTTGTAAACTTAATTTGATCTTATGCGTAGCTGCACTTTTATAAGCGGCTGACGCTTCAGCATCGATGCCGCCCAACACCCAGAAATTAAATTTACCGCCAGCTTTTCCACCGACTGATTTTTCGACCACCATTTGCAATTCCACTTCTACGCTATTGACGTTAAAGCGGATGGTTTCAGCCTCCCCATGCATCGAAGCCGTCACCAAACTTTGTCTCAGCTCTTGAATCACTTCCGCCAAATTCAGCTTGTCATTCTCGTTCATAGCCGCTCCCTTCGTCATTTATTTAAAGTGTTGGGCGTAACCGACTGTGTTTTACCAATTCGTTATCGGGCGCCTTTCTGAGCGCTCTGAATTGTCTTTGAACTCAATCTCCCCAACAGTTATCTTTCCCGTGCTCCAGCGATACGCAGCGCCGGAGCACGGAAACAATGACCGATAAAAAAACTAAGCCAATTTCGGCTTTATCGCGGTCATCAACATGTCCACGCCTTCACGATAAGGCGAATGCACATCGCTGAATCCGAGAGATTGCAGGGTGGATATGACGGCTGGCACATGCATGATGTGGTCCGGTGATTCGTCGCTCAGCAAATGTACCACCCAGTCTTCCAAAAGATCGTAACGCTGCAGTTCCCCAAAGGTCTTGAACCAATGGCGAATGTCGGCTTGCGTGGAAGCCAAATGCCGCGCGGGATCATCGATAGCGAAGCGGTCGCCGTTTGCGAACAATCCACCCGGTTTAAGCACGCGCCAGATTTCGGCAAAGACTTGATCCCGATAGTCATTCAGAAAATTATGAATAGCATAATTCGAGGCCACAACCTCAACGCTGGCGTCCGGTTGCTGCTGTAAAAAGGCTAGCGCATCGCTCTCGATGAATTCGACACGACCGTTGTCGACATACTCCGCCAAATTCGCGCGCGCCTGCGTAAGCATTGCCGCTGAGGCATCGAAAGCGCGCAGATGCAGGTCCTCGCGCTGAGTAAGCAAGGACAGCGTGCTCAGTCCTGTGCCGCAGCCGATCTCAAGCCCCTGTATGCTATTGCCGGGATGCCATGCGGCGACTGTCTCGCCGAGCTTTTGCGTCAGCACCACGACATTGGGACACATCATACCGAGAAAATCGTACTCTTCACCGATGCGGCCGGTAAACGGATTCTGTGCGGTTAAAGAAGGCATCACGGCATTTTCATTCAAATTCATAAATAGCGTCCCGGTTTGTTTAATAAATACGCGCTGGTGCTTGATTGCAGCGGGCAGGAAGGAGTGTGTGGATTTCGTATTTTTGCTCTGAAATTATAATCAGATAAACGCGCTACGGATACCGAGCCACCCACTTCCCCACACGCTGGCATCCTTCGCGTTATCTTCTAGCCGCTAACCTCGATAAATCGCAGTCAACACGCCAAGTTTTAGGATACACGCCTTGTTTCGCATAACGATGAAAACGCGAATGGGGCCAATCTTTAAGCGTTCTAATCCAGCCATGCGTGACCGGATTTCGATGAATGTGGCGGACATGCTGCCGCTAATTCGATACAGCGTTATTGTCATATAAACCCGGCAATATTTTGTTATGATCTGACCCATGTAGTCTGCTCTCTGCCTAGAATACTGGCTTGCCCTTAAATTCCCGGCATTCTTCGTTGCCGCCTGCCGCGGCGCTAATCTACTTGAACCGCTGGACTGCCTGCTGCATGAGAGCGACGATATTGACGGGTTGAATTGGTCATCAAACTAAAGGTTTAGACCTCTTGGGAAAATGATTTTCAAGCGCTTTTAAATTGGAGAAATACGTTATGTCTAAATTACGATTTGTTGTTTCCACGTTGGCGTTGGCTTGGCTACCCAATGCTCAGGCGGCCTACAGCGGTAGTCTGTCGTTTGTTCAACCTACCGGCACTGTCGTTGCGACCGATAACATTCCGATTTGGTTGAAACTAAGTTTGGACGCCACATCGGATCCCTTGGTTTTTTCCAGCACAGGTGGCGGTAACCCGCCGTTTGGCATCAATCCGGCCAACTACCCAAGCAGCTTTACTTATTACGATTCAAACACTAGCCAAAGCAGATACATAGACAATGGCGTACTTATCACCGTGGATAGTATTTCTTTGAGTACTTCTATTGGTTGTGCCGGTACATTTCTGGCCGATAGCTGCTCTTCCGGACCTTACGAATTCAATTTCGACTCCAGCCCGAACAGTATCCTAAGTAAGCAGAATATAGCCTTAAACCCTGGCGATAGCGTTGAGTATTTGCTTGGCGAATTTACCCCGAAAAATGGCGCAGCCGCAGCCGGCGAATACGAGTTTTATACGGCGGGATTGAGTCTATATTTTTACGGTACGGTTAGGGCTCCGAAATTAGATGAAAACGGTGCACCGGTTCTGGATGGGAACGGAGATCCTATTTTGGAAGATTTTGTTAACGCCGACGGTAGCCTGGAAATCGCCAGCACCGCATGTGCAGCGCAACCCGATTCAACTTGCTCAGAAAAATTTGCGCGGACAGTCATCGCAGCTCCCGTGCCTGTGCCCGCCGCTTTTTGGTTATTTGGTTCAACCCTGCTCGGTTTTGTCGGCTACCGCCGGCGCGTTATCTTTACGCGGTCTGTCTGAGTCTTAATTAAAGCACGTCTGTCTTCGCAAATACTCTTAGCCGCCAGCCCTTAAATATGCTGGCGGTTTTGAGGTTTGCAGCCAAATAGTTCAGGTTGCGCGCCCGCATTACCTGACACTTCCGCTGGTCGAAATGATCAAACCCCATAACAGTGCATGCGTTTAAACCAGCCGAGGATTGGTATCTGGAGGCTATTCTCTGCTACCATTCAAATGGGTCGAGGCGGGATTGCTTGGCCGTAAATGGATTTCGGTTTTGCAGGGCAGCCTCAATGCATCATCGAGTAAATCACTATCGATGAGGCGTAATATCAGAGGGACAATAATGGACAAACTTACAGCACTTTCTTTAAGCATCGGCGTATTGGCGGGCGTAGCCACATTTTT
>Ga0123390_1006209_pt1 | contig 56546 bp, 42 predicted proteins | sample T3HHNO3metaT_FD_89918 | JGI IMG/M metagenome (GOLD analysis project Ga0123390, IMG submission 89918) | Methane-oxidizing artificial microbial communities from Washington, USA to study methane cycling - T3-HHNO3 metaT (Metagenome... | ecosystem: Engineered > Modeled > Simulated communities... | reverse complement strand
TTTTTTCCGGAAACACCAAGCGCGCCAGATAATTGCCAAACGGGTCCTGCTGCCAGTTAATGAAGTGCTTATCCGGCTTAATGGTCAATGAATAGGCACTGACCGCCGTCCGCGAGTGCGAAGCCGGCCTTAGCCGCAATACGTGCGGACCCAATTGGACCGGATGATCGTAGTGGTAACTGGTTTTGTGATTAATCGCTACTCTGATACTCATGCTGACACCGGACTGGCTGCTTCACTCTCTGCCTGTAACAAACGTAGATTTTCCTCTACCCCAGCGGCATGCGTTAATTCAGCAACATTCTGCTTTGTAAAGAAACCATCAAAATTACCAAAACGCTGCACGTACTCCACAATCAACGACGAATGCTCGGAAGCGCTGGAAAATATTTGCTTCAAGCCTTCTTCGCGTGAACCGATGACATCCAGCAGAAAGTCCTTACCTCTGGCCCGGATAGCCTGCACTACATAATCGATATTGGCCTGGCCGTTGATCTCACCGTCCGCTACTTCCAAAGCCACATGATGCAAGCGCGGTCCATAGTTGCGCACGAAACTCTCGGTCGGTGACGGCAAGCCCACCAGATGATTGACAAAATACGGATGATTGGCAGCGGTAAACACTTTGGCCGGACTAATGCGTTCCTCGGGATAATGAATGCTTTTGGTGACGTTGGTCGAAGAATTCTGATTGGCAATATCGTAGGACCCCCAATAGTAATAACTGGAGAGCGTCAAATATTCCAAAATCGCCACTTCCCGATTCTGGCTGTAAACCCGGGTAGCTAAATGATCGATGGGGCGGATCAGTTTATCCAGCCCTAATTCTTCCTGAATCTCCTTGGCTTGCAGGTAGCCGCGATTCACTTCGTCAAGGATAATGCTATTTCCCAAGGCATATACTCTGATGTCCTCCGGCGGCCTTTCCCAGTAAGCCACGATGTTGTGAGTATACGGCGACGGTTTGACGATGGCCATATTGCCGGGCAATTCCAGTTTGCGAATTTGATCCTGGTTAAAAAAGCGGATTTCCCTGGCTTTTTGCTGCTCGACCACTTCGTGCAAATTGCTGACCCGGAAAATTTCGCCCATATAGCGCGAGTTAGGCTTGTGGGCACCAATCGGATACACCTCGTTCAGACTGCGGAAAATGTCAGCCCGACCGGGTGCACGCACTTCCCGCACCAACAAGTCCGGCGAATTCATATCAATCCGCAGCACGTGAGTCCAATGGCTCTCGGACTGTAAAGTGACCAGATAGTGGTAAGGCGTCATCAAGGCCAATTCGCTGACATAGGCCGCCGAACAGCCTGGCTCCACCGTCAACATTAACGCATCGATTTCGCGGATCATTTCGGTCAGGCCGGTTCGATCCCGGTTTTCCAGCAACTTGACCAGAAACTCGTCAAACCAGGGCGAATTGGCCTTGTCGCCCTGCTTGGGGTGGATCAGTGAATTTATCATCCGTTTTCCTCTAACTCTATTTGTCCGCTAGGCTGAATCGCCAAAATTTTGCTTAAACAGTCGGTGCAGCAATACACTGTTTACACAAGGACTTATTCCGGTCCATTAAGAAAGGCCCGCTGAATTTCAACGCCGAGCGCGTTGTTACGCAAAATGAAATCCTGCAAAAACTGATGCAAGCCCGTCTTAAAAATGTCGGCCATCCGCCCGTAATGCAGCCGCGCATGATTTTCGCCGGCCAAGCGCAGACACTCCCGGCCCCGCTGCCGACACAGTTGCTCCAGGATAGGCGCTAGTTCGTCGTAGCAGGCATGCAAAGAGCGCGGCATGTCGTCGCGTAACACCAATAGCTCGGCCACTTTCCAGGGCTCGATGGTATCTCGAAATACTTTTTGATAGGCCTCGAATGCCGATACCGAACGCAGCAAGGAACTCCATTCGTAATAATCGACCTGACCCTCGGGAGCTTCCACGGCCGGCAACAGCAATTGATACTTGGCATCCAGCAGCCGGGCGGTATTGTCGGCCCGTTCGACAAAGCTGCCCAAACGCACAAACTTGTAACTGTCATCGCGCAACATGGTGCCGAAGGTAACACCGCGAAACAGGTGCGAACGCGATTTCACCCAATCGCAAAATTCGCTGATCTCTGCTTCTCGTAAACCTTGTCGAATCCGTTGCCTAAGTTCCAACCATAAGGCATTGACGGTCTCCCACATTTCCGAAGACATCGCCACTCGGACGGCACGCGCGTTTTCGCGCGCCGAGTTAAGAGCACTGACGATGCTGGAAGGGTTACGCTCATCCAAAGCCATGAACTGAATCACATTGACAGCAGTGTAGCCGGAGTAGTTTTTCTCGAAAGCCTCGATATCGTCGGCAATCTGCACCGGGGGTTTCCAGCGTGCGGCTTCGTCGTAGGCGCTATTGGCGACCAGTGACATCCGATAAGTCACGTCCAGCACCCGCGCCATATTCTCGGCGCGCTCGATATAACGGGCCATCCAGTAAAGATGGTCGGCGGTGCGGCTTAGCATGTTGAGTCTCCGTGCAATACCCAAGTGTCCTTAGTGCCGCCGCCCTGCGAGGAGTTCACCACCAGTGAACCTTCCCGCATCGCTACTCGGCATAAGCCTCCCGGCACCAGCGTGGTGGTTTTGCCGGACAACACAAACGGTCGCAAGTCCACATGGCGCGGCGCCACCCCTTGTTCAACCAAAGTCGGACAAGTCGACAAAGCCAGAGTCGGTTGGGCGATGTAATTGTCAGGTTCGGCCAAAATCCGCGCCCGAAAATCCTCGATCTGCTGTTTGGAGGACGTTGGTCCCACCAACATGCCATAACCGCCGGAACCCTGCACTTCCTTGACCACCAGTTCCTCCAGATGCGCCAACACATATTTCAAATCGTCGGGATTTTCCAGTTTATACGTGGGCACATTGGACAAAATAGGCTCCTCGCCCAGATAAAAACGCACCATCTCCGGTACATAGGTGTAGGTAGCTTTGTCGTCTGCCACTCCCGTGCCAATCGCGTTAGCCAGCGTGACGCCCCCATTGCGATACACCGAGACCAAGCCCGGCACACCGAGCATCGAATCTTCGCGAAACGCCAGCGGATCGAGAAAATCGTCGTCGATGCGCCGATAAATCACGTCAATGCGCTTTGGGCCTTCCGTGGTGCGCATGAACACTCCATTGTCCTTGCAAAACAAGTCCTGGCCCTCTACCAGCTCTATACCCATTTGCTGCGCCAGAAACGCATGTTCGAAATACGCACTGTTATAGGCGCCAGGAGTCAACAACACCACAGTCGGATCGTAAACACCGGGCTGCGCCACCGCCCGCAAATTGTTCAATAGCACCTGCGGATAATGCTCGACCGGCGCTACCGCATAACGGCGAAACAGTTCCGGGAACAGACGCATCATCATCTTGCGGTCTTCCAGCATGTAGGAAACCCCGGACGGTGTGCGCAGATTGTCTTCCAGCACATAAAATTCGTTCTCGGCGGTACGTACGATGTCGACGCCGGCGATATGTGCATAAATCCCACCGGGCACGTCCACGCCCTGCATTTCCGGCCGATACATCTCGTTTTCCAGAATGCTGGCGGGGACGATACCGGCTTTGATGATTTCCTGATCGTGATACAGATCGTTCAAAAACGCATTCAGCGCCGTGACTCGCTGAATCACGCCCGCCGACAACACCCGCCATTCCGTCGCGGCCAGAATCCGCGGCACCACATCAAATGGAATTAAGCGCTCAGCGCCGGCCTCGTCGCCGTAGACATTAAAAGTAATACCCACCCGCCGAAACAGCATTTCCGCTTCGCGGGACTTTTGCATCAACTGGGCATGATCGGTACTGCTCAACCACTCCGCGAAGGGTTGATACAGCCGCCGGACGCTACCGGTTGAGGTACGCATTTCATCGAAAAAAGTATTTATATTCATGATCATCTTTCAGCAATCCACATGCCAATCTTATTAATGTCTATTTATCAAAAAGTTAAATCGCCGCCACATCACCCAAACCGCTTTACGCACCACATCAGTGCAGCACACATCGGTAAGCGCCCTGAAAACGACCATAGCCGTTCACACGCCATTGTCATTTCCGCAGGCGTTGATTATTGTGATCGCTCTAAACCAGCAATTGCGGCGAGGCGAGACAGATGCAGACAGCTTTTTTCACGATATTCGGTGAAGTACTATTCGACAATTTTCCGGACGGCAGCCGAATCCTCGGTGGCGCGCCATTTAATGTCGCCTGGCATCTGCAAGCTTTGGGCCGGCCAGCCCTGTTTATCAGCCGTGTGGGGGAAGATGACGCCGGCCGCGAGATCCTCGCGGCCATGCAAAGTACCGGTATGACGCGATCTGCCATGCAGATAGACGCTGCTCACCCAACAGGCAGCGTAGCGGTCAGCATAACAGACGGGCAACCCAGCTACCGGATTCTGGACCGGCAAGCTTACGACTACATTGATGCCGAGGCGTTCCATCATTCCCCCAAACAGGGCTTGCTCTATCATGGCAGTCTGGCTTTACGAAACCCGGTTTCCAGACAAACATTGCTTAATATGCAACAGAACTGGAGTGGCCCGGTGTTTCTGGATGTCAATCTGCGCGCGCCCTGGTGGCAAGCGAATGAGGTCTTGGAATGGATAGCCGGCGCGGATTGGTTAAAACTGAACGATGAAGAATTGGAATTATTGCTGCCTGACCAGCAGAGCATAGACACCAAGATGCGCCTATTGCAGCAGACGTATCATTTACAAGGCGTGGTGCTTACGCGCGGCAGCCAAGGTGCTCTGGCGCTGAATTCATCGGGGAAGTTGTTCGGTATCGCCCCCGAAAGCCATATTGAAATAGTCGATACGGTCGGTGCCGGCGATGCGTTTGCAGCAGTTTTGTTATTGGGGATTGCCGAACACTGGCCTATGCCCGTGATGCTAAAACGGGCGCAGGAGTTTGCGTCGGCGTTGGTAGGTCAGCGCGGCGCTACCGTCGCCGACCCAGCGTTTTATCAAGGGTTTATTGAAGCCTGGCAATAGCAGAGGCGTAATGTCTTGTGCCTCTGCCACACTGATCAAGATTGTTGTCTGGCGGGCACGCCGTCTGACCAATCGTCAGACTGGGCGGAGAAAAACTTTTTAAATGTCGGCATGAAGCTGGCGGTGATCGGGATCGAATAAAAACAATACATCGCCGCCGCCTCGCCGGTACTGACGCCAAACAGCCATTGCGGCATGAACAAGGTCATCAACGCGCCGAAGCAATGGTAGATGCCGATTCGCCAATTGTTTTTCCAGACAAACGCGCTGAAGGCCAGGGCAAACAAAGAGCCATGGGTCACCAGCAAACCAAAGGCGCTGGAGATCGCATAACCGATGTGGTAGATGCCCATGAACAGACAGGAGTTCATCCGGCCGATGAAATTAGGGTCAATATCAAACAGCTGCCAGTCGTTCGGCAAGCGGGTCAAAATCAAAAACAAACCGCTCAAAGAGCTGCCGACAATAAAAGCTTTCTTCAAGGCCTTAGGGTCCGACGAATACGTCGCCAAAGCCGGCATGATCGCAAAGGCTTGCAGGCTGATATGCACCGACGACAATTCGCTTAGAAAAAGATTGCTGCCGTAGCCGCACTGATCGGCTACCGGATACGCAAAATACTGAATAAATTCCATCAACGAGAAGTGAAAAATGGCGTAAGCCCTCGCCAGTTTCACCCAAAAGGTTTCGTCCTTATCCAGGAAGGTTACCGTGGAGGCAACGAGCCCCGCCACTCCCAGGCCCAAAGACATATTGGCACTAAAACACATGGTTAATCCGTCATTTAAATTTTTAGAAGCGGCGCGTACCTTGTCGCAGTCGCCGGTTTGATTTATGAGTGCCGGCCATTTTTGCCGGAAGGCAAAGATACACGTAGCGGCGTTTTATTGCAGCAATTTTGTGGGAATTAATCGCTAGCCGCCTGAATACGGCCGAACTAGTGCGGCCGATTGGCCAACTCAATCTGTTCTATCAACTGTTCGGCACCCTCCAACTCTCGATCATAAACATCGGTGCGATAAGCCTCGCCATTCAGCGTAACCGCGGATGCCGATACCAAACCGTCGGCTTTTTCTATGTTGATACGGGTTAATGTAGACAAGCCTGGCTGCAAGGGATTGGCCTTGAGTTCCGCGGCATCCAGCGCGATACGCACCTGCAAACGCTCGGCGATATGAATGAAATTACCGGTAGCATTATCGGTCGGCAACACTGCAAAGATGCTGCCGGTACCTGGATTGATGCCTTGCACCCGGCCGTGATACATCCGTTCGTCGCCATACGCCGCCACGCGCACTTCGGCCGCTTGCCCCGGCCTGACCCCGGCGATCTGACTTTCCAGAAAGTTGGCTTCTATCCATAGATCGTCGAGCGGCACGATAGCCAGTAAGGGCGCACCAGCCTTCAGCGTATCGCCGACTTGCACCTTGCGTTTGGCCACGCAACCGGACACCGGCGCCACCAGATTTCGGCGCTGAAAATCCAGAAACGCTTGGCGCAAGCGGCTCTTAGCTTTTTCCACCGCAGGATGATTATCGATACCCGAATCCAGCAATTGCGCCTCAATACTGCTTTGTTCGGCGCGAATTTCTTTAATCGCCGCCTGCAGTTCGTGGCTTTTATCTTGGGCATTTTGTAGCTGTTGATCGGAAACCGCCCCATCCTTAGCCGCTGCGTTAAAGCGCGCCAAGTCATGATCAACCTGTGCCAGCAAAGCTTGTTTCACCAAGGCCCGCTGCTTCAGCGTCTCGGCTTTGGCCTGCAAACTGACGATATTCCGCACCGCTTCCGCCAATTCGGCTTGCGTCTGCTGCAAGGCAATGCCGGCATGCACACCATCCAGCCGAACCAAGACCTGGCCTTTTTCCACGCACTGGGTGTTTTCCGCCAATACTTCGATCACGGTACCGTCAGTCTGGGTTTTCAACGTAATTAAATGCCCGGCCACGAAGGCGTCGTCGGTGGCGATCCAGTCGCGATGCTCCAGCCACCAATAAGCCAGATAAGCCAAACCGGCCAGCAGCAAAGCCAAGGTGACGCCTTGCAAGCGGCGCCGGCGTTGGCGCAGAATTTCTCGAGGACGAATTTTTTTTGGCATGTTTGCGGTCATGGCTTTGCGGGTTTAGTGTCGCTGTAGCCGCCGCCCAGCGCTTTGATGATATTAATCTCGGCTTTGTGTCGCTCGCCCACCAGAGCCGCCAAGCGAAACTGTTGTTGATAGACCTCCAATTTAGCCAAACTCGGCGCGGCGCGATCAGACAAGCCATGAATGCGTAAACTGTCGGCCAGCTTGTCAGCGGCTAATGCGTCGGCCAAGCTTTGCCTCTGTGCCGCCAGGCGCTCATCCAGCTCGCGCCAACGGCTCAGCGCATCGGCCACTTCCTGCACCGCATGCACCAAGCTGCGGTTATAGCGCTCGACAGCGGCTTCGTAAGCAGACTCTTGATACGCCAAATTGGCGCGCAGGCGGCCGCCTTCGAAGATCGGAAACTCGATGGACGGCCCGACCGCGTAAGCCAGACTGGAACCTTGCAACAACACGTCGCTCAAGCTGACGCTGTGCAAGCCGGTGAAGGCCACCAGATTGACGTCCGGATAAAACGCCGTCTCGGCCACCTTGATTTCCTCGGCCGCCGCCTCGGCATGCAGCCGCGCCGCGCTAATATCGGGACGATGCGCCAGTAAATGCAGCGGCAAATCCACCGGCAGGGTTAACGCTTGCTCAAACTGATCGGATTCGATAACGATGCCAGCCCCCCAATCAGGCCCCTTCCCAGCCAGCGCCGCTAACAAATTTTTACTTAACGCCACGTCGGCGCGCGCCGCAGCCAAACCTTGTTCGGCGTTAGCAAGGGCTATTCTGGCCTGCAATAGCGGTGCGTCGGGGGCCAAACCGGTCGCCAAACGTGTCTGTTCAAATTGCAACAAGGCCCGCCGCTCGGCGACGATGTTCTCGGCGATGCCTTGCTTTTCGCTGACAGCCAGCAGCTCGAAATATGCCTTGGCCACGGCAGACGCCAGTAACAGCCGCGCATCGGCCAACTCCGCCGCGGCCGCCAGCGAGCGGCCAACCGCGCCTTGCAGGGCCGCCGCGTCGCGTCCCCAAAAGTCCAGGTGATAACGCAAGATCAAGGGGTTAATCAGCATCTGCCGAAAGTTCTCGCCGGCCAGTTTGGCTTGCACGCTGTTCGCCGAGAAGCGCTGCGCCGAGAAGCTAACATTGGCATCTACCGTCGGATAAAGCTCGGCCGCCTGCGCATCGACCATCGCCTGTGACTGCCGCAACCGGGCCGCTGTGGCCTTCAAATCCGGATTATCGGCCAGCACCGCGCTTATCAAGCGCTGCAATTCCGGGCTGGCGAAACCAGTCCACCAATCCGGCGCCGGCCAGGCATCGCTGCTTGCGAAACTGCCGCGCGCATCAGCAACGGTGTTGGTCATGTCAGGCATGGGTAACAGACTGGCGCGCGTAGTTTCTTCTCCACCGAACCGGGCGCAACTTGACGAAATACCCAACATTAACGCCAGTGCAATGAATCGGCGTACAGACATTAGGCCTCCTCCGCGAGTAATTCCTGAGTTTCCCGGCGCAGTTCCTGCTCGACACTGACTTTCACCGGGGTGCGAGTCGGGTGCGCAAACCAGACCAACGCCGCCATGCCGACAAACACGCAACCGGCCATCCAGAACGCATCGTTCATGGCGTGTAACACCGCATCACGTCCGGCCAGCTTGGCATATTTGGTCAACGCCGCCGGCTCTGCAAATCCCAAGGCATTTAGCGTTGCCAAGGCAGGATGATCTGACAATTCAAACGCGCCGTGATTTTCGGCAAAGCGGGTCAGATGCTGCGGCGCCCGCCGGTACAGCACGATGCCTTGCACGGCAATGCCGATTGCCCCGGCCGCTATCCGCAACAGATTAGCCAATTCCAGCGCCCGCCATTGCCGTTCGGCTGGCAAGCCGTGCAGCAGCAAAGCGGTCATCGGCACGAAAAAGCTGCCCAGGCAGGCGCCCTCCAGCAACTTCGGCCAGAACAATTGGGCAAACGAGTCCGGATCGTCGAAGCGACTCAGCCAAAAATAGGTGGCGGCGAATCCGAGCAAATTCGCACTCGCCAACAGCCGGGCATCACAGCGTTTGACGATCTCGTGCAAGACGCTGGCCATCGGCTTGGCGCAGATAGCCATCGGCAGAAATACCAAACCGGCTTCCCACGACGAATAGCCGAACGCCAGTTGTAACTGTACGATGAGCAAGGACAGCAAGCCTTGAAAATACAGAAAGCCGGTGAATAAAATGAATACGCCAATGCTGAAATTGCGGTGGGCAAACAGGCGAATATCCAAAAATGGCCGGCGCACGTGCAATTCCCACACCACCCAATACATCAGCAAAGCGCCTATCAACGCGATTAAGCCTTTGATGTAAGCCGAATTGGTCCAGTCCCAATCGTTGCCCTGGTTCAACAAAGTCTGCAAAGCAAACACCAGCATTACCGATAAGATAAAACCCACGCTATCGAAGCGCTGCCAGGATCGCCGGTGACCGCGCCGATACAACAGCGCGCCGACGATACCGGCAATCGCCAATGCCGCCGGGATGTTGAGCCAAAACAGCCAGCGCCAACCCAAGTTATCGGCTATCCAACCACCCAAAGGCGGGCCAAAAGTGAACGGCGTCAACGTGAATAGGCTCCAGATACCGATACCTAGCGATTTGCGTCTATCGGGATATTCCTTCAACAACAAGGCCTGACCCAAGGGCAGCGTCAAGCCGCCGGCAAATCCCAGCACAATGCGGCCAGCCAGATAGCCGTAAAAGGCAGTGCAATAGGCGCAGAGGAAAGAGGCCAAGGCAAACGCCAGGAAAGCCGCAACGAAGGGCCGGTATTCACCGAAGCGCCGCGCCAACCAGCCGCCCACCGGAAACGCCATCGCCAGCGCTATCATGTAATCAGTCTGGGTCCAGGTCGCAAAACTGGGCGGCACACCCAAGCCGCCGGCCACTCTGGGCAGCATGGCGATGTACGCGCCGGCATTGAAGATCACCAGCGCATGCCCAAAACCCAGGCACAGATTAAACAGCTTAAAACGCCAGCCGCGCAGACGCTTTTGATAGACGAGGCTCATCCGCTTATCGGCCCGGTCAACACGCTAAGATTCGTCGGCTTGAGGGGGTAGGCGCAGACCAATGTCACCCAAACTTTGCCGCAACAGTGGCACCGCCATATCGCTGATCAATCGTTTAAACGCGCCACCGCCATTATCCAGAGAGGCGAACGCCTGATCGTCAACCCTGAAACTTTCCGATAGTGTCCGAGCGATGACGTGGCGCGAGACGGGATCAATGAGCTTGATCATTAGCTGCAAAGACGTTTGCCCTTCAAAAATCCGATACCTGCCGATCCCAACCTCTATCACCGCGTCGTAGCGGCCCATCGCCGCATAATCGACCGGCGTGGTGTTCTGGCCGTACCAGGCTTGAATGGCCTGATGCCAATGTTGCAAACTGGCATCACCCGCCGCCGGTAATTGATAATACTCGCGGCTCAATTCCCCTTTGCGATTTTCCGCAGCTAGTAGACCAGGCAGCTTCTGCGCCGCCGCCTTGGCGGGCGTCCAACCCAAATCGGTATTTACAGGACTACCGGCAGCGCTTGGCGCTGCCTTGGTCATCGCTTCCACATCAGCCGTTCGGCTGTCACTAACCATGCCCGCAATTTCGATACCGCCAGGGATTTGATAAAGCTCAGTAGGCAGCGCATAACCCAAGGCCATGTTTTCGAAATGTCGATAAGCCGGATCGCGCCGCTCGATCAAATCCGGTATCACTTCCAGCGGCGGCGCTTGCACCGGCACAATCAAAAAACTGTGCAATCGGTCGATCTGCGACGCGGAGGGCTTAATGCTCTGCGCCGTGCATGCCGCCAGCAAACACGGCAAAGCCAATCCCAGCAGCATGTTTTTGTGGTTACCCCAAAGCCTGGTAAATAAACATATTGAAGTTTTCATGATTTCCTCCGCACCCAACAATGCCATCGAATCGATACATTACTCAGGAGGTACTATAAAAACCACGTTGATATAAGACAAGCGATATTTATTGGACTTTAATATCGATAAATGCAATATTAAACTGATGGACATCGACCAAATCAGAACCTTTTTAAGCGTCGCGGCCAACGGCAGTTTCCTGGAAGCGGCCAATCGTTTGTATGTAACGCAATCGACCGTTAGCACCCGTATCCAGCGCCTGGAAGCTTATTTGGGCGTGACGCTGTTTGTCCGCAATCGCTCCGGCGCCAGCCTGACTTTGCCGGGCCGGCGTTTTTTACCGCACGCCAAATCCTTGCTATTAACCCTGGAACAAGCCCGGCACGATATTGGTTTGCCCAGCCGGTTTCGCGGCAGCATCAGCATTGGCGCGCGGATTGCCTTGTGCGAAACCTTGTTGCCGGAATGGATCAGTGAGATACGGCAGGCTATGCCCGATATTTCCATCCGTAGCGACATCGGCTTTGAGGAAGACTTGATGCGCAGCTTGGTGGCGGGCGCACTGGATATAGGCTTGATGTACACCCCCCAACACAGCCCCAGCCTGCAAATAGAACCTTTGTTCGATGAAACCCTGGTGCTGCTGACCACCGACCCCAGCCAGCCCTGGCCGAACGACGATTACATTTATGTCGATTGGGCGCCCGGATTTTATGCTCAGCACAGTAATAGCTACCCCAACCTGGAACGGCCGGCGCAGGTGGTCAATATCGGCTGGATGGCGGTACAACTGATTCTGGCGCAAGGCCGCGGCTCCAGCTTCCTGCCGGTACGCCTGGCCGAACCATTGCTACAAGCCGGCAAACTATTTCCGGTCGCCGACAGCCCGCAATTCAAATTACCGGCCTACATGGTGTCGCAGCGCGATAACGATTCGGCGGTTTTACAGCAGGTGCTGGCGCAGATCCGCATCTTGGCGGCGCTGGAGCGGCAAAAGGTTTATGTGCTGCCCGATCAATCCAAGGTGGCCGACGCGACATGAAATGCATCGGCATGGATGTCCTGCAAGGCCGCGCCATGCAAAAACGCTTGGCGTTTGGTCTGATGCACCATGTCCGGATGGCCGCATAAATACAGCCGCCAACCTTTCAGACTAGGCAAACTCGCCATCGCCACGTCGTTGGCCCGGCCCCTGGCCACGCCATCAGGCGCATCGCCGCGCGAGATACAGGCGGTGTAATGGAAATTTGAGTATTGGTCGGCAAGCGCCTGCATTTCCTCGATCCAATACAAACCATCCATCTCGCGGCTGCCATGGAATAGATGAATATCGCCACTGTGGCCGTGGTGCAAAGCCTCACTGACTATGCCCGCCAACGGCGCCAAACCACTGCCGGTGCCAATCAGCAACAGATTTTTTTCCGGGGTAGTCGGCAGGTAATAACACAGCCCCTGCGGATCGGATACCTCGAGTTTGTCGCCTACCTGAAGTTCCCGGTGCGCCCATTCGCTGAAGCGGCCGCCGGCCAAGCGGCGGATATGAAAACTTAATTTGTTGGCATGCAAGCGATTGTTGGCAATCGAATAACTACGGGTCAATCCGTCGGCGCGTTTCAGATTCACGAACTGGCCGGCGTAATAATCCATGGTTTCCCGGCACCGCAAAGTGAGTTGCAGCGTCTCCGCATTCAACAAACTTTTTTCAATTACCGTCGCTTCGGTGAAAAAATCGGCGGGCGGATTAATGCTGATAGACATATCCTGCTGCGGATAACACAGGCAGGCCAGGAAATGATTTTGATGCCGCAACACTTCTTTTAAACCGTCTTGCGCCGCCGGCGGCGGCGGGCCCTGCAAGCTGCGCACCATACAGCTTTGACAAGCGCCCTGCCGACAACCGTAGGGGATGTCGATGTTTTCGCGCAGACAGGCGTCCAGCACGGTTTCGCCAGACTCGCAAACAATTTCGCGGTCGTTCACGCTGAGTTTATGCAAGCTCATCCCCTACTCCGGCGCCTAGCGGTCCAACACGTCGTTACGGGTGCTTTCAGCAATCGCCGCGACTTGATTGATCAGCTCTTGCGGCACGTTCAGCTCTTGCAAGGTAGCCGCCAGATTCTCGACCACCGCATCAAAATGTGAATCATCCAAACCCAGTTTTTTAACCAGATGCGCATGCGCTTGACGCATATCGGCGCCGGAATAGTTGTTCGGACCGCCGAAGGCCATGGTCAAAAAGGATTTTTGTTTGGCTGCCTGTTTGTCCATATCGGTGTTATCGAAAAAGCGGTTGATGCGGTGATCGCTCAAGACTTTGCGATAAAAAATATCGACAGCCGCGTTAACGGCCGCTTCGCCACCCAATTGTTCGTAAAGAGTTGCCTTGGTTTCGCTCATGTTGGTCTGCCTTTCGTTGCAAATAAAAAAATGCGGCTGTTTAAAGCCAGGCACAGAGTAAGCGAATAAAATTACTTTTGCAATATTTTTATTATAAAAGTAATTTATATGTCAAAAATAGACTTACAGCGCTTTGCGTGATAGCTGATCCGGCGTAGAATGCCGCATCACTTATTTCCGACCACCCCACACGCCATGGTCAAACTTACCGGCTCGCGCCAAGAGCAAATCTTAAAATTGCTGCTATCCACCACGTCCGGCATGAGCATCGACGAGCTGGCCGCACAGCTGGAGATTTCCAGAAACGCCGTCAAGCAACACCTCACCGGCCTGGAAAAAGATCAGCTGGTTCAGGAAGCGGCACTGAACAGCACCGGCGGCCGGCCTTCGCGCAATTACACGCTGACCGAACAAGGCCGCAACCGCCTGCCCAAGCAATATCCCTGGTTTTGTAATTTGTTGCTGGGCGAGCTAAAAACCGAACTGGGCGAAACGGCCTTAAGGCAAATGCTGTGGCGCATGGGCGTTAACCTGGCACAGTCGCTGGCCCCGCAGTTTAGCGGTAAGGACCCGGCACAAAAGCAAAGCGCGCTGCTGGAATTGATGCAATCGCTGGGTTATCACGCCGAAATGGACGCCGAACAAACACAGCCGACCATTAAAGCCGTTAACTGTGTTTATCACGATTTAGCTCAGCAACACCCGGAATTGTGCGAATTTGACCGCGCGCTGATTACCACCTTATTGGATAGGCCCGTCGAACAAACCGCGTGCATGGCCTTACAGGATTGCGCCTGCAAATTCAAAATCTGCAATACCAGCGCTTAGGCCAACTTTCCAACTATTCCAAACAGTTGCCAAAATTTCCAGCTTTGGGCTTAAGCGCCTTAGCACAATACGCGGGTTTTTCTACGCGGCGGCTCTCGGTGTTACAATGGCCCTTTCCAGAATGACTATTTTGAATTGCGATCATGAGCCAACCTTACCGTAGGACACTCAGCCTGTTTAGCGGGCTGCTGTTATTGTTAACCGCCTTCTCGCTGCAAGCCGCCAGCCCGATTTTCACCCCCGCCGCTCCCAGCGTCGCGGCCTCCAGTTACTTTTTGATGGACTTCGACAGCGGCCGGGTATTGGCCGAAAAAGACGCCGACAAGCGCGTATCTCCCGCCAGCTTGACCAAAATCATGACCGCCTACGTGGTGTTCCGCGAGCTGAAAGCTGGGCATTTGACGCTGGACGAGAAAGTCACGATCAGCCAGAACGCCTGGGAAACCGGCGGCTCAAAAATGTTCGTTGAGGTAAACAAACAAGTGGCAGTCGAAGACTTGTTGCAAGGCATGATCATTCAATCGGGCAACGATGCCAGCGTCGCCTTGGCTGAACACGTCGCCGGTAGCGAACAAACCTTCGCGACGATGATGAACGAACAAGCCAGCCGCTTGGGCATGGCCAACAGCAATTTCGAAAACGCCACCGGCCTGCCCAGCCCCAACCATTACAGCTCGGCACATGACCTGGCGACCTTAGCCCGCGCGGTGATCAAAGAGTTCCCGGAATACTATCGCTGGGACAAGCAAAAAGAATTTACCTACAACGGCATCACCCAACAAAACCGCAACCTGTTGCTGTGGCGCGATCCTTCCGTTGACGGTTTGAAAACCGGTTTTACCGACGATGCCGGCTATTGCATGGTGGCTTCCGCCAAACGCGAAGATATGCGTTTGATTTCGGTGGTCATGGGTACAGCCAGCGCCGGCGCGCGTTCCAACGAGAGCCAATCGCTGCTGAATTACGGTTTCCGCTTCTTCGAAACCCATCGTCTGTACGAAGGCAATAAACCCTTGGGCGACGCGCGGGTTAGAAAAGGCGTAACCTCCAAAGTCGCGGTTGGTTTGCCGGAAGACCTGTACGTCACCGCCCCACGTAAACACTTTAACGAGTTAAAAGCCGAAACGCAGATCGACAAAGGCGTATTCGCGCCGCTGAACAAGGGCGACACGGTCGGCAACCTGAACATTTCGTTGGCCGGCGAATCCATCCTCAGCAAACCGCTGGTGGCTTTGGATGCTGTCGCCGAGGGCGGCATTTTCCGCCGTCTCTACGACGCAGCCATTGGCTTACTGGAAAAAGAATGACCGAGCAAGTCTATCTGAACGGCGCTTATCTGCCATTAGCCGACGCCAAAGTGTCGGTGCTGGATCGCGGTTTTTTATTCGGCGATGGCGTCTACGAAGTGATTCCGGCTTATAACGGCCGGCTGTTCAGACTGGAAGACCATATCGCCCGGCTCAACAACAGCCTGAACGGCATCCGTTTACCGTTGCCTCACAGCGTCGCGGACTGGGAAGCGATTTTCCGGCCGCTGCTGGCAGATGACCGCGATCAATACATTTACCTGCAAGTCACCCGCGGCTATGCGCCGAAACGCGATCACGGTTTCCCCGAACAAATCGTACCGACCATATTTGCAATGTCTGCGGACATCAAGCCGTTCGCCGGCCGAGTCGACGGCATCAAGGCGATTACGCTGGACGACATCCGTTGGCAGCTCTGCAACATCAAAGCCATTACATTGCTGGGCAACATTCTGCTTAGGCAGGAGGCGCTGGATCAAGGCTGCGCGGAAGCGATACTGGTACGCAATGGTTACGTCGTGGAAGGCGCGGCCAGCAATCTGTTTGCGGTGCTGGACGGCGAATTGATCACGCCGCCGAAAAGCCATGAAATCCTGCCCGGCATTACCCGCGACGTGATTCTTGAATTGGCGGCCGCGCACAACATCCCTTATCAAGAAGACATCATTGCACTGGAAGCGCTAAACAACGCCAGCGAAATCTGGGTCGCCAGTTCCACCCGCGAGATCGTGCCGGTGATCGAACTGGACGGCCAGCAAGTCGGTGACGGCAAGCCCGGCCCCATCTGGAAACACATGGACGACTTATTGCAAGCCTACAAAAAATCACTGTCATGAGCGAAACCGAAAGCTTACTGGAATTTCCCTGCCAATTCCCTATCAAGGTGATGGGCAAGCATCGCGACGATTTTGACGCCATCGTCGTGGAAATCGTCCGCCGCCATGTCCCGGACATCCTGGAAGGCGCGGTCACCACCCGGCCCAGCAAAGGCGGCAATTATCTGGCGGTAACGGTCATGATCGAAGCCCATAGCCGCGAACAGCTGGACGCCATCTACCTGGGCTTGACGGCCTGCCCAGATGTATTGATGGCGCTGTAAGCCGGACTGATGCCCAGTAAGGCGACCACCGTCCTCCGCGATCTGGGGACGCAAGACTATCTCGGCGTCTGGCAGGCCATGCAGCAATTCACTACCGAACGCGATGACAACACTGCTAATCAAATCTGGATCGTCGAGCATCCGCCGGTTTATACGCTGGGTTTAAACGGCAAGCGCGAACATTTTCTTAAAGCCAACAACATCGAAATTGTCGAAAGCGACCGCGGCGGCCAAGTGACCTATCACGGCCCCGGCCAATTAGTGATTTATCTGTTGGCCGATTTACGCCGCCTGAACAAAGGCCCGCGGCAGATGGTGACCATCCTGGAAAACGCGGTGATAAACACCTTGCGGCAATACGGCATCGCCGCCCAAGCCGAGCCCAAGGCACCGGGCGTCTACGTCAATCAGCAAAAAATTGCTTCGCTGGGTCTGCGTATCAAGCGCGGTTGCTGTTACCATGGCCTGAGCATCAATAACGATATGGATTTGGCGCCGTTTGCAGACATCAATCCCTGCGGCTATGCCGGCTTGCAAGTCACGCAACTGGCCGATTTGGGGGTTAAGATCACTAATCAGGAACTCGCGGTGCCGGTTGTGCATCAGTTACTGCAAGCAATAGAAATCTGAAATAAGCAAACTCGACGAGCTTCGCTAAAAAGCAAAGCTTGCAGAGACTCAAAAATCAACCCAAGTGCCCGGTGGCAATATGACCCTCAACGCCCCTTCCCGCTCCACGCCAGAAACGCATCAACGTAATGCCGACAAGCTGTCGCGGATTCCAGTAAAAGTGGAAAAGCCCGAACAAATCTTGCGTAAGCCTGACTGGATCCGCATCAAATTGCCCAGCGGCGACCAAGTCAATCGCATCAAGCAATCATTACGCGAACACCGCCTGCACACCGTCTGCGAAGAAGCCGCCTGCCCCAACTTGAGCGAATGCTTCAGCCACGGCACCGCCACATTCATGATCATGGGAGACTTATGCACCCGCCGCTGCCCGTTCTGCGACGTCGCCCACGGCAAACCGCAGCCTTTGGATGCCGAAGAACCGGCCAATCTGGCCGCGACCATCGCCGCAATGGCCTTGAAATACGTGGTGATCACATCCGTGAACCGCGACGACTTACGAGACGGCGGCGCCAGCCATTTTGCCGCTTGTATCGCGGCAGTGCGCAGCGAGTCGCCGAATACCACCATCGAAGTGCTGGTGCCAGATTTTCGCGGCCGTATGGACACCGCACTGGATATTCTGCAACAGCAGCCTTGCGATGTGTTCAATCACAATCTGGAAACCGTGCCGCGCCTGTATCTGCAAGCCCGCCCCGGCGCCGATTATCACGTCTCGCTAAAACTGCTGCAACAACACGGCCAGCTTCTGCCTGAAGTACCGACCAAATCCGGCTTGATGCTAGGCATAGGCGAGACAGAAGCGGAAGTGATAGACGTGATGAAAGACTTGCTGGCCCACGGCGTCAGCATGCTAACTTTGGGCCAGTATTTGCAACCCAGCAAGGACCATTTGGCGGTACAGGAATACATTCATCCCGACCAATTTCAGCGCTATGCCGAGGTCGCTCGGGAATTGGGCTTTCACCAGGTCGCCAGCGCGCCCTTGGTACGGTCTTCCTATCACGCCGATTTGCAGGCAGCGGGTGTTGGCAAATAGCAACACATCCCAAGCTATACAAACATCCCGATAGCGTTTGAGCTTTGTCGCATCATAGCCGTCAATCGCGCATGGATAAAGAATACGCAAGCAAGCAAATCCGGCCCGTAACTGATTCGCGGAGTGGTATCAATTGCCAACCCGCAAGGGGCGACGTCGAACATTATATTTACTTCGGTACTCAGTGAAATCGGCTGAGCCGGTTCTTGATTTCCTCTAGCGCGTAAGCCGGCTGATTTAAGGTCATCGGTTTGTGGCTGAATAGCCGGCATCGAGCACATGGATATTAAGAGCCTAACTGCTTTTGCGTGAATAGAATACTATTTATAGGACTCTTCCCAGCCGATTACTAAAGACCGGATTAATAACAGTTGCTGCCGGACGCTGGTTTGTGCTGAACTACCGACGCGATTCGTGTGGATAAATTGCTTGGGGGGGTGGATGATCGACAAACCGGTGCGCGCGCAACTTCCCGCTAAATTGGTCGCGCCGACCTTACCCGCTGTGGTTTGCCGCCGACGCCTGTTCGAACAAATAGACCGCAGCTATTCCGACTACGGTTCGGCAGTCTGGCTGTTCGGGCCGGCCGGTTACGGTAAAACCACGTTAGCGGCTGATTATGCCGCCGCAAACACTCAACCCGTACTTTGGTACCGTTTCGACAGCGATGACCTGGACCCGGCCGTTTTTTTGGGGCATTTCCGCACTGCGGCAACCCGTTTGGGCCTGGTCTCCGCGACACCGGCGTTCGGCCCGGAATATTTGCCCGGCCTTGAAGCCTATGTCGGCGAGTTATTGCGCACGCTGTTGCCGCCCGAAGCCGCGCCAATGCTGCTGGTATTCGACGATTGCCACCAGGTGGTCGCTTCGCCGTTACTGGTGCGGATATTGGCCGCATTGGGCCGCATCGTCGGCGTGCAGCACCGAATACTGTGTCTGAGCCGCCACGAACCACCACCCGGACTGGCTATTGCATTGCAGCCGCTCGGCATGCTCACGCCGGCGCAATTGGCGTTTGACCGCGACGAAGCCGGCCGACTGGCCGATCTGGCCGGATTCGACGGCGGCAGCGACAGGCTCGACAAGTTGTTCGGCCAAAGCCGCGGCTGGCCAGCCGCTTTAGCCGTGGAATTACGGCAACGGCCACCCGAACATCCGACTCCGGCCAACGAGCAAGCAGATTTAGCGCAACGGGTGCAGGACGGTTTGGATGCCACCGTCTTGCAACAGTTGCTGGCCGTTGCCTGCGCAGAAACCGCAACCGAGCCGCTGGCGCACGATTTAGCAGACGACCCGGCCGTGTTGGCGACGTTGGCCCGACTGGCGGCCAACCATTATTTGGTCAACCGCATCGACACTGCCATCCCCAGTTACCAACTTCACCCTTTGCTGCGGGAATTTCTGCTGGCCCGCCACCGGGCCAACCTCGGACAGGACGGTTACGCGGCATTTTTAAAACGCAGTGCCGGAGTGCTGGAACGCCACGGCGAGATTGGCCAGGCCTTCGAACTGTACCGCCAAGCCGACGCCGGACTGGACCTGCAACGCCTGATTCTGGTCCATGCCAAAACCGAGTTGGGCGCCGGCAGAAGCCTGCAACTGCAGTCTTGGTTGCAGAGTTTACCGGACGACTTACCGGCTAACCCGTGGCTGGAGTTCTGGCGGGCCGCGGCCCAGTTGGCGTTAAATCCGCCGTTGGCCCAAACCTTGTTCGAACGGGCTCACGCCAGTTTCGGCGACGACCCCTTGGGCAAAGCGCTGAGCGCCGCCGGGGTACTGAGCGCGATGTTTTTCGTGATGGACGACTTTCGCGACGCGGCACGCTGGCTGAACGAACTGGCTGTGCTGGATTCAGTAATCGAAGCAGCCGACGATCCGGAGTTGGACGCCTGGATCCTGGGCTGCGGCAATATTCTGGTCCACTTCCCCGATTACCTAGAATTGGCCCGACGCTGGGCGCAGCGAGCATTAGCGCGCCTGCCGCACTGTCCACCGGGGCGCCAGGTGTTTTTGACCTCCTTCCTGTTGCAATACCACGTCTGGCGCGGCGATACGGAAGGTTCGCGCGCCTTTTTTGCCTTACTGGATCAGCAGATAGCCAACGACGAACCGCTGTACCGGATCAATCTATTGAATTGGCAAGCAGTGAACGCTTACCTATGCGCCGAGCACGGCGCCGCTTACGCAGCCACCGAGGCTGCTGCGCAATTGGCTACCGCTTACGGCTTGGCTTTTTATTTGCCGAACATTTACGGACAAGAAGCCTACACCGCGCTGTCGGCCCGTGATTGGGAGCGCTTTCGCTCGGCGTTGGCGCGCATGGAAGCGTGTTTGCCGGCGAATCGGCGGGTAGACCAATCGTTCATCTTGCATTTGCGCTCCGGCCTGTCGCTGGCGGAACAGCGTTTTAGTCAAGCGCGCCAGGAAGCGGAACTGGCGTTGTCGATTTGCCGCGAAATCAACTTACCGTCGGTGGCGGCCCTGGTTCAGCATGGGCTGGCGCAAGTGTTAGCGGCGTCCGGTGACCGGGCCGAAGCCGCCCGGCATTTACTGCAATTGCAAAGCTATGCCGTTCGCGCGGACAAGCCCTTCATTCTATTCATGGCCTTGCTGACCGAAGCCCAAGTCCTATTGGCCGGCGGCGACGAAGCCGGCGGCCTGGCCTCGCTGGCCCGGGCGTTGGCATTGGGCAAGCGCCAGCGCTATCTGAACGTGCACCCGTTCTGGCAGCCAGCGGTGATCGGCAGATTATGTACCGTGGCGCTGGAGCGCGGTATCGAAGCCGACTATGTGCGTTGGTGGATAGTGCAACGCCAACTGCAACCGGACGGTAACGCCTGCGAAGAATGGCCGTGGCCGGTGAAAATCCGAACGCTGGGCCAGTTCAGGATCGACAGCCTCGAACCGGCGGCCCGTCGCAGGCAAAAAGACAACAAGCCATTGCAGTTGCTGCAGTGGTTGCTGGCGACGAATCCGGACGGCGTGCCTCAACAAACCCTGGCCGATGCGCTGTGGCCGGACTCGGACGCCGATGCCGCCCAGCATGCGCTGGAAGTAGCCTTGCAGCGCCTGCGCAAACTGCTGGGACGGAATGAGGCGGTGTTGTTGCAGGGCGGCACCCTGTCTTTGAATCGGGAATTGTGCTGGCTGGACATTTGGGTTGTCGACGAAGTCGCCAGACGATTTGCCGCCGACCCGAATCAAGCCGCAACCTTGGCGGAGCGCCTGTTAAAAGTCTGGCGCGGCCCGTTTCTGCCCGGCCTGGAAGCGCCATTAGCGGCATCGAAACGGGAAAATCTCGCTGCCAAATTCATCCAAACTTTGGAAAAGCTTGGTTCCGAGCTGGAAGCCGCAGGCCGGAGAGCCGTGGCCATCGCCTGCTATACGCAAGCCGTCTCAATTGAACCGTTGGCGGAAAATCTGCAATACCGGCTGATCGATTGCCTGCTCGCCGAAGATAGGCGCGCCGAGGCCTTGCTAGCTTACCGCCGCTGTCGGCGCCACTATGCCGGCCACTATGGCATCGAACCCTCTCCCCGCTTAAAGTCCCTGGCCGCACGGATCACGGCACCAAACGTCGGTAAAGGCTAAACACTGTTCATAGCCTTAATGGACGGCATCGAGCTAATACTAAATAACTTCCGGTCACGCATTCGCCGATCATCCGCAAACAAATTCGGTCGATGTTGTGAGTTTTTTGTGAGGCCTGTTGCTTTAGGGTATCGACACGACCGTCGATAGGAGACCTAAACATGAACTTTCCCGCTAAGCCGATCACCTTGTTTTTATGCGTCAATCCGTTTTCGACGTTTGCCGCAGTAGTTTCGCCACCGCCTGTGCTGTCGTTGATCGCTTCCGACGTTTATGTCCAGTACGGCGGCCCCGGGGTCGCGAATACCTTGCAGCATCATCCCAGCGTATTGTCGATTGCAGTCGGCGGCTCTATGGCTTCCGCCGATTTCGGCAGCGGCGTCTTTAAGGCCAGTTCTGCAGCTGCGGATACAGGCTCACAAACCACTTATGCCTACACCGGCATGACTGCAACATTCAAAAATACCGGCGCCGTCAATATCAGTTTTGCTACCGGAGCGATTGATGCCGACATCGACGCGGTGTTCAGCCGCACAATCGGCAGCGAAGCGAGCGGCCAAGCCGCCACGGTACTGAGTTCCGCGTTGGCAGGAACTTACCCGGGCAATAATGTTCCCGGCGTTAGCGTGCTGTATCAATATGGTGCTTCCAATAGCCCGTCATCGCCGTTTTTCGACTTTCATTTCAACCCCAATGCCGGTTTCACCGGCAGCGGTACGGCAGATGCGGACAAGTTGTCGGCCAATCTGGCCTTCCCGGCTTTCACGCTGAAACCGAACGACATTCTAACCGTGAATTATTCGCTGAATACCTGGGTCGTGGCCGGCGTCGGCTTGGGCACTCCCGGCAGTGGCTGGAGCGCTACCAGCGATGCAACGCACACCGCGTCGATCAGCCTGCAATTGCCGGCGGGAACTTTACTGAACTCGCCGATTGCGCTCGATTGGGTGAAAACAGCGCCTGTCCCGCTCCCGCCAGCCATCGGCTTGATGCTTACCGGATTGGCGGGCATATTCGGCTTCACCCGCCAACGTTCGCACCAAGCCATGATTTTCCCGCTGGTCGAATCCATTAACCCAGGAATCCAATCATGAATCTAAACAAAGGTTATGCGCTATTCGGCATCGCGTTATTCGGCCTTACCACCGCTGTTCGCGCGGACCAGGCCATTTTGCAATATGGCGGCAACGATTACGGCAATCAGCGTCTTTTCGATCCCAATCCAGCTGCTTTCGACGACGCCAACATTTATGATGGCGTCATGTCGCCACGGCGGAATTCAGGGTTTCCGGTTATTCCGATTCGGTAACCAACTCGAACAACCGTTTCAGCCAAGGCTCCTTGCAATATCACTATCTAAGTTACTTAAGACCATTCAGATTAAACACCAGTCAGAGATACTTTAAAGCACGTCATAACATTTGGAGGATTATTATGTTGAAATTAGCACGATATATTGGCATATGCGCGCTTGCGACCAGCCAACTTTCAACAGCGGCGACAGTGTTCGTTCAATACCCTGACCCCAGCGGTTCTGGGATCACGTCTGATCCTGCATTTGCCACGCAGACCGGCGCCGGCTTCTTTGCAGAGGCGGATCTGCTGAGTGCCGTATTCAAGGCAAGATCGGAATCCCCGGACGCTTCCTTTGCTTATGCTGGACTACAAGGTTTGACCTTTACCAATCCGCTGGGCAACGCGCCAATACTGCTGCCGGCCGGAGCGCTTGGTGTCAACATTACCGGCCAGTATACACTTGGCCCGCTGGTACCAAACTCTGGCGCCAGCGCGGGCATAACCGGTGTCCTTAGCATCAATGACGGCAGCTTGCCAAGAGTAGCCAGAGGCGATCATTTCGTCAATGTTGGTCAGGCTAGTAATGGTTTCTCCTACCCTCCCACCAATACAACAACCCCAATTACGCAAAACGGGGGGACCGTCTTGTTTAATACGGCAACCTTGACCAACCTTGACATGACATTATTAATGCCAGCCATGACAATAGACCCTGGCGAAACCCTGGAAATCACGTTTTTGCTGCAAACGATACAAGGGGCCAATGGTGCCGGCGTCAAATCACTAGCCGATGCGTCGAACAGCGCAAAGTTGTTTTTCAATTTACCGGTTGGCGTCAGTTTGGTCGACAATGCTGGTGGTACTTTGACCTGGGTTAAGCCTGTGCCGTTACCGGGAGCTTTTTCGCTGTTCGGCATTGCACTGGCATCTGCGGCAGTACGTCTGCGGCGTGCCGCCCCCCATTCGCACTAGCAGATTTTTCGCTCGTTCCCACGCTAGCGCGTGGGACGGCACTTGTGTATAACGCTAAGCACCCGAGCTTGGAACTACCCATTAAAAACGTATAAACACGGGATGTAAGCCTCTTCATCCCTGACCTTCTTCTCCCTTTTTATCATGCGGCTTCGGAGGCCGCGAGCGTTGACAATTCGCCATCCTACCTCCCCCAAAACACTGTAGAGGCGTAAAACCTTGCGTCTTCACGCATAAGCAGTAACACTACTTGTTTTTTAAAGCCATCCAAGCATATGAACCGATTCAGAACCTTTACTTTGGCAACTACTATCGCGTTGGGAACTACACTGATAAGCGGCTGCTCGTTTTCCACCAGCTCCGAGAGCTCGTCCGACAGCATCGGCAGCTTATCTGACAGCTCCGGCGGCATCTTCAAAAGCGCCTCCAGTCCGTTTACTTCCAGCTCTGATTCGTCGCGTAACAAGCGCGATAAATACGAAACTGATGTGGCCGACTATACCGCTACCTTCGTGGTGTCCAGCAGCGGCACGCTGGATAGTTTTCGCGGACATCTCAGCGAATTGGCCGAAAGTCATGAGATCACCAATTGGGAAACCGACCGCAACACTTACGTCGGCATCGGCCGTGGACTTGCTAAAGCCAAGCTCGGTAAACCGCAAATCTCGGCATTTACTGAAAGTTTGAGCGATAACGAGCCCTGGAAGAAACAGGCCATTGAAGAAGGTTTGAAAAAATAATCCCGCAGGCAGTCGCCCACTTGGTCATGCCAGTTGCTGGCTTGAAATTCGCAAAGTGGGCGCTGACGCTGGGCTGTTTACTTTGGGTAGCCGTTGCCGAAGCAGACCAAAGTCATCATTTCGAATTCCTGTACATAGAAGCCAACGAAGGCAGCGCCAGCGGCGGCCATGCCGCCATTAAATTCGACCGGCAAGTCTTTCATTTTCAGCACATCGAACCTGGCCTGCTGCGCCTGTATCGCAACGATGCGGCCGCCTTTGAGTTTGCCTACGGCTTTCAGGAGAACCGTAACATATACGGTCACCGCATCGAAGTGTCTGAGGATTTTTTTCAAGCACTACGGGATACCTTTAGTCGCCGCCTGTTCATTCAACACCAGCAATTGTCGCTGTTACAAGCCCTGCACGACGACCAGACGCTGGTTTCAGGCTTGCAAAATCCTGGCTCTGCGCCGCCTTTAGCCATAAAGGGATTGGGTTATTTTTTGAGGCAATACCGAGCGACGGAAGCGTTCCCTGTCGAGGCAGACAAACCCAGCAACAACAGCCAAGCACTACAACAATTGCACGAAGCCATCGTTAACGAGTATGGCGAAGATTTTTTGCCGGCCAAGCGCCAGCAAGCTTGGCAAACCTTGCAAACTCTGAAACCTGAGTTAGCAGTTAACCCCGCTGAACCCACGGATACACGGTTTACCGCCACGAACAGCTCATTTGCCGAACGCTACCGCAATCAGTTGCTGAATCTGGCCGCGCTGGATGTGCTGCACGCCAGGCTATCCCCGCTTAGCGAAAGTTTGTTACAAATTCCCGAGGCGACATACAAACTCAACACGGCCCAACGTACCAAGCTGCAAGATTTTCGGCAGCGTTTGTTTGCCGATTTAATGACCCTGATGCGCAGCCAGCGCAGCGACTGGGGTTATCCGCTGTTGGTGGGAATGGCCCGTTTGCATGTGCTGGACCATGCCGTCGCCTCGGGCTATCTGAGCGTGCTGGACCGCAGTCGCCCCGACAGTGCGGATCCACAAGCCACTATTATCGACAATGACAACTTGCCGGCAGCGCTGCAATACAGTCAAGAGCTATTTGCCGCGGCGTCCAAACAACTCGACAGCCCCATAGCGCTGGATGAGCTTGCTTACTCGGAACTGGAGCTAAGCGCGACGGCGCTAATGCAGTTGCATAAGCCGCGCCATGATAAGCAGTCTTTGCAGCTGTTGCCGTTGACAGCCACTCCATCGCGACCGGCAGCGGCAGAATTGATTGGGTTACCGCTGCCTACCAGCGAACTGGCAGATTTCCAAAACAGCGTCACACAGCAACTCGAAACATATCAAAGCCAATTGCAATCCTTATATGGCTATAACTTGCTTAGCCGCAATTGCGCCACCGAAATCTTTCGGCTCCTTAACCAGACGGTTGCGGAAATCTCGTCTACAGCCGAGGAAAGCACAAGCCAGGCTTCCCAGCGACTGCTGGGCGGTTACGTTGACGAAGACGGCTTGAACATGATTCCGTTTATCGCGTATGAACAGATAGGAAGCACATATCGACTAAGCACCAGCTTCCAGCGCCAGCCCTACAGAGAACGACAGCGTCAACGGCATTACCGGCAGATGCCGCAATGGCTGGTGGATTTACAGGAATCCAATACCCTGAGTTCGAGGATTTATCAATGGAACGAGGATGACGCGGCGTTTTTATTCTTTACTCAAGATCAGCTATGGCCTCGGCCATTGCAGGGCGGCCTCAATCTGGCGGTAGCCGGCGGCCAGGGCCTTTATGGTTTGTTCAGTTGGCCTTGGGATGACGGCGACAATCTACGCAAAGGCTTGAAAGGTTTTGTGGTCAGCCTGCCTGAACTGTTGTTTTTTAACATCCGTAAAGGCTCGTTTCCAGGATTGCTGCCGGAAGCAGGTCTATATTGGCCTGAGGCTTTTTAACTAGGCTAGCTTGCGGGTATAGCGACGGTGAGAGGGGGAGAGGAATAATTCGTTGGCGCTTTACCGGACTGCCCTCAGACCCTAGGCAATTTGCGGTGAAATACTCGGGCATCAGGCTCGAACATCAATAAATCTGCCTTTACCACCTTCGTTATTTTGATCGGAGGCGTCTTTAGCAACCGGTTGGACTTGCTGAAACGCTTGTATGGGGCTGTTTGGCTGCGCCTTTTTGACTGTCGGAACATTGGCCCCGGCAGCACTATAAATTTGCGACGCGCCTGAATTAATTGACATGTATGACATTGGCTACCTCTTGTTCACGGATTTAATGGCTATAACTCTACTTGAGAGCAGCCAATTTTATTCCAAGCCCTTTGTATGAGTTGCCTGTTGCCTCGCAGTTTTCGAGATAATTGCTATACCAGCTTCGAAGCATATACCTGAATTGCGCTAATTTGCCCGATATGCCGCATCAAACCGTTCTCGCGAGGCTTCAGACAGGAAAAACACCGGTAGGCGTTCGCTTGTCAATCCACCCTATTTGTTAGTATCAATGCAGCGGGTAAGCGCTGTTGCTTGGCTCAACGCTTGATGACCGGACTCACCGGCGCCGCGTTCTGCGGTACAAAAGGCGGGGGAGTCGGCGTCGTGGTTGGGGCTGGCGTGGCAAAATCGAAGGTAGCGATACAGTTGACGCCGCCGATCAGTTCGTCGCTGGGATTAGGCAAGGTCATGCGCACCGTAAAGCTGCCACTGGCCGGATCGATCAATTGGTCCACTTTGGTGACAGTAGCTCTCACGACTTTTTTGGCCGGCAGTTCAGGGCGTACTTCCACTTCCATACCAGGCTGAATCAGACCAAAATATTCAGTCGGCGCGATCAGCTCAACGCGCAACGGATTGACTTGCGCCAGCTTCATAATCGCGCGATCACTAACGGACTCGCCGGGCATCGCATAGCGGTCTATCACAATACCGTCTATCGGACTTTTGATGGTTTTAACCTCCAGTTGCGCCTTGGCCATTTCCAATGCCAACATCGCCGACTTTTTGCGTTCCTCTGCCTTTCTCAACTCGATTCCAGCCAACACCACTTCGGTCTCGACTTTGTCTTTCTCTATTTGTGAAATAACACTGGTCGTGGCTAAGCTGCGATAGCGGGTGCGGTTGCGCGTGGCGTATTCCAGTTTCACTTTCTGATTGCATACCTCGCTATTGGTCTCGGCATCGGCCTTGGCCTGGTTAAACTTGGCCAATTCCACCGACGCTTCCAATTGGGCAAGCGGTTGGCCTTTGGCAACGTGATCACCCTTATCGACCAATAGCGCTGCGACAGTCCCCGCCACCGGGCTACTCAACTCGACGTACATTTCCGGCTTGACCATGCAATCCAGATTGGCGGCAAACACGGTGCCACTGAACAGGCCAGGACCGATTAATGCGCAAAAAAAATGGTGGCGTATGGGCATGTAAAAATCACTAATCGATTAGTTTGATTTGAAACGGTCTGATTTTTAACAAAATAGTAAATTTAAGGCCACAGCGTTTATTCAAACTTGCCGGAAAACGCCAAAATACGCGACAAATGCTTATCCTGTTTGCTGAGTTGCCTTCTGACGTTGCGCTGTTGCCGCTCGTTATAAATTTGCGGCAGACGTAATATCAGGTTTCCCAAAAAACCCGGCAAAGCTTGCTGATCTTTAGCCAGGCCGGCCATAGTCTTGAGAATAGCAGACGAATAAAACTCCCGTAGCGCCGTATCCTCCAGCGACAGTATCGCTTCGCAGCTACCCGGATCGCCTTGCCGGGCAGAGCGCCCGTATAGTTGCCGGTCAATACGGCGGGATTCGTTGCAGTTCAAAGCAATCACGTGCAAACCGCCCAACTCCGCCACGCCCAATCCCAGGGCTATATCGGTGCCACGGCCGGCCATATTGGTCGCTACCGTAATAGCGTGCAACTGCCCGGCTTGCGCGATGATCTCAGCCTCGTGTTGATCTTGTTCCGCATTCAACACCCGGTGAACCAAACCCGCCGCTTCCAGCCAGACACTGACCTCCAACGATTCGGCTACCGAACCGGTGCCTACCAAAATTGGCCGGCCTTGCGCATGTATTTCCGCGACCCGTTGTAAAAATGCCCGTTGCTTGGCGGCTTGCGTGGCATAAACCCGCTCGCTGAGCATTTTTCGTTTCGAAACTCTATGGGTAGGCACTTTTACACTATGCAAACCATAAACACGCTGCATTTCCATCGCCACTTCCCGTACCGTGCCCGAAGTACCGGCCAGTTTGAGATAGCGGCTGAAAAAGCGCTGGTAACTGATCCGGGCCAGCGGCTCGCGTTGTTCGGAAATCAAGCAACCTTCCTTAGCTTCTATCATTTGTTGCAAGCCCTGCTCCCAAGACCGATCCTCCATCACCCGGCCGGTAAACTCGTCGATGATTTGCACCTTGTTATCTTTCAGGATGTATTGCTTGTTGCGCTTGAAGCAATACTCGGCGATTAGCGCCTGTTTGACCATGGCTTCCCGCCAGCGCTTGTTTTTCCAACTCGGTCCCAAGCCGATAATCATATCCGCAATGGTATTTTCGCCTTGCGGGGTCAGTTCCACGTCGCGAGTTTTGGGATCCATGACAAAGTCGTCGTTGATGAACAATGACGAGGCCAGATACAAGGCGTCACCGTAGGTTTCCGGAGACGCCTCGCTCGGCCGGGCCTGGGTGATGATCAGCGGCGTTTTGGCTTCGTCGATCAATACACTATCGGCTTCATCGATGATGGCAAAGCATAAGCCACGCATGATCAGAGGGTTGCTTTGCGGCTGTTTGATTTGCTGTTGAATCTGCTTGAATTGAAATTTTAACAAGCCCACATCCTCGCCCATCTCGATGCGGTCACGCAGATAATCAAAGGCAATTTGTTTATTCGTCGTATGGACGATGGGTTGTTGATACAGTTTTCGGCGCAGTTCAAGGTCCATACCGTCAACCACCGCGCCGGACTTCAAGCCCAGACGCAGATAAAGCGGTTTCAGTATCTCCGCATCGCGAGCCGCCAAGTAATCGTTGGCAGTAATCACATGCACCGGGATGCCTGCCAAGGCGGCGGTGCAGGCCGGTAAGGTCGCTGTCAGCGTTTTGCCTTCGCCGGTTTCCATTTCCGCCAGCATGCCGTTAATCATTAACCAGCCGCCAAACAATTGCACGTCAAAATGCCGTTTATGCAGCGTCCGACCGGCGGTTTCGCGAATCAGCGCGAAGGCTCTGATCATCAGCTCTTCGGTCAGACCATACCGATATAGATTTTCCCGCAGTTCCAGAATGGCAATGGTCAACTGTTGCTCGTTGTAGTGGCTTAACGGGGCGGCAACTTTTTCAACTCGACTGACGATATAAGCCTGGCTGAAACGCTGGCGGTTCAGGCGTTTGTGGAGTTTGTCGAAAAATGCCGCGGCGCCTTGCTCGAAATCGCTTAGTCGACTTTCCGGCTTTTGCGGGTAGCTGCCGAAATGTACCCCTGGACGCAACACCAACTCAGACATTGAACTGCCTCAAAAATACCTGACGTACCCGGCGGTACAGCTGAGTCATAATCGATTCGCCGCCATGGTTGATCCTCACATAAGCGCGCATACCTATCGGCAGATTTTTCGGCGGCGAGAAGTCCAGATCAACCAAAAAGATTTTTTGCAGGGTTTGCATGTCTTGTTCGTTTTCCGTATTCACCCGGATTTTGCCACCGCCGGTGGTCGCCAGGGCCGGGCTGGGCAGCGTATTGGTCGCTTCCGGCGCCAGGCGGATGATGTTGGCCGGGTATTCGCGATACGGGTCGCTAACCAGACGTACGCTGATTTCCGGACTGCCTTGCCGCAGCAGGCCAATATTGTCTTGCGTTACCACCATGCGGATGGTCGGTGGCTGTTCATCCAGAATGTAACCAATCAACTCACCCTGGCGCAAATAGCTACCGGTTAGATCGTCGGCATCCGGCAACAGGATATAACCGGATTTGGCGGCGCTTATGATCATCGCGCTGGATTTATGATTCAAATGATCCAGTTCGGATTCCGCAACGCGCAGCGATTCTTTCAAAATTTCCGCCTTCACTAAATCAGACTCTTTCTCCGCCCGATATTGGCTTTGCAACTCGGCCACTTTGGCGCGGGCGATTTTGGCTTTGGCTTCCAATGCGTCGTCATGCATGGTCAGCAACACATCACCCTGATTCACGAATTGGTTCGATTTCACCAGCAATTCGCCGATGAAACCCTCTTGCTCCACCTTGATCAACGCCTCATCGGGCAGCCACACCACGCCTTCTGCCAGCGTGTAATTGGGAATCGGCAAAGCACCAAAAACCAGAACCACAAACAAGGTTACGCCTGCCGTGGTCAGCAGCGCCTTATCTCTTTTCCGACTCAGACTGGGGCTGGTAAACACAAAACGTATGGCTTTATACAGCGGAAACACGACCTGTAATGACACCATCAACAACGCAACGACGATGCCCAGTGAGAAAAATTTTTCGGTCAGATAAATACAGACAAACCACAACATCATCAGGCGGTAAGTCAGCGACGCCAAACTATAAATGACAAACCAAGCCGTTTCGCCCGGCGCAGAGGCCGGGGACACCGCCTGTTTCAAATCAAACAAATATCGCTGGGCCAAATAAGCCCAGATTTGGCTTGAACGCTGATACAAATTGGGAATGCTCAAGGCATCGGCCAGAATGTAATAGCCGTCGTACTTCAATAGCGGGTTGCCGTTAAAAAACAGCGACGAGACACCGCCGGTCAGCAGGATGTCGAAACCAATATCCTGAACAATCCCGGTTTCTGTGCTCAAAAACAGGAACAAGCCCAGGGCGGCCAGAAATCCCTCCACCAAAATGCCGGCGGCGCTGATCAACATCCGGTCGTACTTGTTACGCAGATGGTTGGCGGCGGAGACATTGACGTAAGGCACCGGCATGAACAATAAAAAATTGACGCCCATTTCATGCACTTCGCCGCCTTTCAACTTCATGGCAAAGCCATGCCCCAATTCATGCAGAATTTTGATCAAGGGGTACAACAAGAACACGATCAAAAAATTGTAGGGAGCCAAAGCGTTCAATTCGAAATGATGGCTGATTTCCGGCCAATTAGCCCCTGCTTGCAGCAAAGCAATTGCAATGACTAGCAGCCAGACCACGCCGAACTTGACGCTGAACAGACCCGCCACTTTAGGCGCATGTTTGCTGAGAAACTCATCCGGATCCCACAACGGCAATTTCAGCGAGAGCGGGTTCAACAATCGCTGATTGCTTTTCGCGCTGCTTAGCCGCGCCTGACGCTCGAACAATTCTTCGGTGTTGACCAAGGCTTCGGTTTGAATCAAATCGGCCTGATGTAATTGCCCCAGTAGTTGAATAAGGTCTTGTTGGCTGGGGGCATAGTCGCCCAACTGCCGATTCAGGATGTCGGCAATCTCTTGTACACTCAACTTGCCGTCCAACAGCCCGATGAACTGATAGGCCAGACTGTTAAAGCGCTGATGGCGGGCGGTATTGGGGTCTTCGAGGATGTACCAGATCAGGCCGCGGTACTCGTGGCGATGAATCTCGATATGGCTATGCAACTTGGGTTTGAGCTTGGCGACTCGGTACCAGTGCGGACTGAACAGTTCGTTAGCCATGAGCAAACCTCAGCATCCGATTCACCAGGACCAAATCCACAAACGCAGCCAAGCCAGCATGTCGTGGCTCCATATCCACAATAAACTGGCGCGCCCGGCCGCGATTTTGCCAACACCCTCCATGCCCGGCCGTAATAGTTCAGGCGCATTTTCCAGACTGGCTTCGACGCGGAAGATATTCTTGCCGCTATCGGTTTTGGCCACTGCGGTAATTTTTTGCACCTGTAGCGGAAAGGTCCGGCTGGGCATACTGGCCAACACCAAAGAGCCTTTTTGACCTGCCTGCACATAGGAAATCAGGCTTTCATCCACCTTCAGGATGATGCGGTAACCTTCCAAAGGGGCAATTTTGAACAGGATTTCACCGCGTTCGACCGGTGAACCGAGCTTCTGACTCAAATCGCCTTCAATCACCACTCCATCGAATGGCGCCGCCAGATTGATTTTCTGTAACTGCTGGCGGGTCAGCTCCATCTCCGCATCGGCCTGGTCGATTTGCGCGCTAATGACCCTGACTTTCACGAGATCACCACCAGACAGGGCTTCGCGGTATTCGCGACGGAATTTTTGCAACTGCCCGTCCAGCTTGCTTAATTCCAGTTGTAATTCCGCATCGTCCAGACTAGCCATCAGTTCGCCTTGCCGCACCGTATCACCGGCCCTTACCGCCGCGGATTGCAAAAATCCGGAAATGGGCGCAGCGACCACCCGCTGAATTTTGCCTTCCAACACCGCGTTGGCGGTCACCCGAAAATCACTGCGCCACACAGAGCTGATCAACAAGAACAACACCAAGCCCAGGGCGGTCAATTTCACTTTGAAGTGTTTGACGCCCATCAGTTCGGCCAGCCGCTGTTTAAGCTTGATGCCGATTTTTACCGACAACGCTTGTTCGTCGAGTTTTTTTAAAGTCAGATACGGGGAGATCAGTGCCAGGGCTTGTTGGCAAAGTAGTACGGTTTCCTTGGCAAAGGATTGTTCTTCGCTGCGTAACAGGGTAACCGCGCCGATAAACTTACCGGCATGCAGCATAGGTACGGTCAGCAATGAACCATAACCATACTTGCGGACGATTTCCTGATGGGCGCGCTGGATGCTGACCGATTTGACATCCGGAACCACCACCACACTATCCTGCTCGATGGCTTCGTCCATCGCATCGGCGATTTTTTGCAACAGATTGGCTTGCTGGTCGAATTGCGCGTTGTTGGAAATCGCCACTACCGTGCTGTAGTTGTCTTTGAATTCGCCGATGGCAACCCGATCGCAACTCAGCATGCGCGTCAATTCCGTACCCAGGCTAATCAAAACCTCGCGGTAACTATTTTGCTCGAAACAAGCCGCCAGCAAACCGACTACGGAGCTGTAAAAATCGTCGTTCTGCTGCAAACGGTCTTGCGCCAAACGCCACCACTCCACGCTCTGCTCCAGCGTGGCAAAAACAGCCGCGCGCCGATCAGCAACAGCATGCTCCAGTTTGAGCGCAATCACACCTAATAGTACCGAACCGTCAAATACCGGCAGACCGAAGAAGTCATATTGCCGTTGATCCAGCTTTGCCACATTAGGCATGTAACTGGGTTGATTTTTATCCAGTGCAAGTTTGCAAATAGCCGATAACTCGGCAGCATCGGCGAGGTTCTCCGGCCATTTCGCCAACAGCCGCAGCGTTTTGCCATCCGCATCGCTCACCATCAATGCCGCAGCCTCAGTTTGCGGCACAATGCGGCAGACTATCTCCAGCCATTGTTGGGCAAATCTAACGCTCATAGCGGAAAACCTCCCGGACAGGCATTACTCTGAACCACACTCTGCGGGCACAACATCAGAAATATGTCATCGAGATGGTTGGCTATTTCCTGACTGACCAGGTCTTTCAAATTACTGGGGATGGCGGCAAATTGTTGCTGGCTATCCTTTAAGCCACTGAGCGCCTGGTTAAATTGTTCCGGCTCCGCAAACACTTGCTGCGCCAGATAAACCAGATAGGTTTCGTTGCGATAATGCGGATCGGTAAGTTCAGGATGCAGTTGGTGACCAATGATGTGCGAATATACCTCGGGTAAATGCCATAAACGCATCAGTTCAGAGCCCAACTGACAATAATCAAAGCCAAACAACAGCCGTTCCTGCTCGTCAATCGGCAAGCCCTGCTCCCGGCTTGCCAGCAATGCGTCCAGCGCCTGTTCCGGGGCTTTGACAAACATCGCCGCGTGGCCGATTTCCAATAACAACCCCAGTGCAAAAAAACGATGTCCAGCGGGTAGTCCGGCCATTTTAGCCAGCGTGCGGCAGGCGATGCCGCATTCGATGCCATGCAACCAGAACTCTTTCAAGTCCATCACCGCGTCGGGAATATTGCAAAACGTCCGCATGCACAAACTGCTCAACAGCAAATCATGCAACTGAATGGTACCAATCAAGCTGATTGCATCGTAAAGGTCATACGCTTTGCGGTTAAAACCAAAGAAGCGGCTGTTGGCCATGCGGATTATGCGGACGGTCAACATAGAATCGGTTTGCAGCACCGCGACATAGTCGCGGATTCTGGCATCCGGCTTTTCTAATAACAGCCTGATTTTCAGATACACCTCAGGCATCGAAATTTTTTCGGCCAAATCGCAAAGGAATTGTTGTTCAGCTCTCATAGCGGCTTAATTGAACATGAGCTTTTCCATCTCAGTCGCGGCTTTTAAAGCTTGTTCGACAGCCTCTGCCAACTGTTCGGCATTGAGTTGCAAAATATCCCAAATGTCCGCGGATACGCTCTCCTCGATTGCGCGCATATGCCCGGATATGTATTTTTCGGCACAGGCCCGCACCAGATGCAGTAGTGCGGTTTCCCTGCGCTGATCCGGGGCAAGGTCAGGGGTGGGCTGATAATGCACAATGTCTTGAAAATGCGCCGGCAAACACCATTGCGCCATCAGTTTGGCACCGATCTCGCCATAATGCATACCCAACAGTTTTTGTTCAGCGATGTGCAGTAATTCCTGGTTATTCCGGGACAGTTCCATCGCGCGTTTCGCCAACTCAGGGTGCTTTGCGTAAAGCACCAGATGCCCTATTTCATACAACAAACCAATCACAAACAGGCGTTCGCTCTTGGGGAATTTTAGCTGGCTTGCCAACAACCGGGTCAACACCGCCGAGAACAAGCTGAACCGCCAAAAGGTTTTCAGCGGCATGATGTCATTGGGCAATTTTAACGAGGCAATCGCCGAGGTAGCCAGCACCAAGTCATGTAACTGCCCGATGCCCAGCATATTGACGGCGCGACTCAAGCTGTCGATCTTTCCCGGAAAACCAAAGAAAGCGCTGTTGGCAACTCTTAACACGGCGACGCTTAAGTTGGGATCGCTGGCCACAACTTCGACAAAGTGCTCGATATCCGAACGGGGATCGTCGATCAAATTTCTAACTTTCTGATATACCTCGGGCAAGGAAACCAAACCTTTGATTTCTTGCAAGGTATGTTCGATCAAATCAGCTTGCGAATTGATCTCGACAGGATCAAGCAAGGGCGTCCCTCCAAATTAGACAGTGTTTAAATCAAGCGGAAGTATAGAACGGAAACCGGAGCTGTAGTAGGGAAACTACCGGTATTCCGTTCGGGCTGAGGTCGTCGAAACTCAAGCTGGTTTGCTCTTTGAGGGGTGATCGGTATTTAAGAGTGGGGTTAATAAAAGCCACAAGCGCTCCATTTTTTCCATATACCCTCCGACACTTAACCACTGCACATTTTGAGCAGGCTTATCTGTGTTCTATTACGGATTATTTGCTGCAATCACAGAATAATTAAAACGAAGTCGCTAAACTCTAGCAGCATCTCTGGCATCCGATGCCAACGGCGTTCCATGCTCATCGGTCAAACTGCAACTTTCAACGCCCATGAATTCAAAGTCACATCTCAAGCACTACCACTCAAAACCGATTCTGGAAGAGTTGGAATCTCGACAGCTGTTCTCCGGCGGCATCGAGGGGCTTTTGACCGAACAGCTCATGGATCCCAACGCAACCTACACCAATGCCACGCCGCCCGCCGACACCCAACAGCCCCCCGCGCAAACCAGCACCAGCGAGACCAGCCGCAATGAAATCGTGTTTGTCGATACCCGCGTCCAGGGCTACGAATCGCTAATAAACGATATCAAAAGCAGCGACGTTTCCAACCGTAATCTGGAAATCATTACGCTGGACAGCAGCAACGACGGCATTCAACAAATCACGCAGATTCTGGCCGAGCGCGACAATCTGGACGCGGTGCATATCATCTCGCACGGCAGCGACGGCAGCCTGGATTTAGGCAACAGTCAACTCAATTTCGATACCTTGATTCAAAACCAGACCGACATCAGCGCCTGGGGAGATGCCTTCAATGCCAACGGCGATATTCTGATTTACGGCTGCAATGTCGCGGAAACGCAATTTGGGCAGAGTTTTGTCGAGTATCTGTCCGGGATCACCAATATCGACGTCGCGGCGTCGGAAGATACCACCGGCAGTGCGGATTTGGGAGGGGACTGGCTACTTGAATACCAAACCGGCGACGTCGAAACCGAAGTTGTAGTCAACGCGGCGGGTCAAAGCGAATGGACTGGCTTGATGGCGGTGACTGCCAATGGCACAGTGACATCCACCAGCAGCACCAGCACCAACCAACTGACGTGGTCGCATACGGTCAGTGCCGGCTTCGACCGGGTACTATTTGTCGAGATTGCCATTGATGACGGCAGCGCTGGGGTCAACAGCGTTAAATACGGTACCGCCGATCTCACCCGCGTAGGGCGCACAGCAGCCAATCACGCCGTCGAAATTTGGGCGTTGGTCAACCCCACAGCGGGAACCGATAACGTCGTTATATCATTTACCGGAAATACGGAAGCTGCTGCGGGTGCATCGACCTTTAACGGTGTTAACCAATCGATGCCCTACGGTACTTATGCTGGCAACACCGGCACCACCGGTTTGTTGGGGGGATCAGGCACGGTGAATGTCGCCAGTGCGACTGGCGATTTAGTTATCGACGTGCAGTATTGGAAAGCTATTTCAGCTGATACTTCGGGTACCGGGCAAACTTCGCAATGGAGCAGTTCTCCCCTATTGTCTACGGCAAAGGCAGGCTCTTCCGTGGCGGAAGGCGCGAGCTCAGTAACGATGAGCGGTTCAGCGTTACTTGCTGCCGATTGGTCGATAGGTGCGGTATCTATCAAAGCAAGTATAAACACCGCGCCTGTGAATACAGTACCCGCAGCACAAACAACGAATGAGGACACGGCCAAAGTGTTCTCATCGGCCAATGGCAATGCGATTACGATAACCGACGCTGATGCCGGCGGCGCAAACAACGAAATCACTCTGACGGTCACCAACGGCACGCTGACCTTGGGCGGCACCACCGGCTTGACCTTTGTAGCCGGCGACGGCACCGCCGACAACACGATGAGGTTTCGTGGCACGGCCAGCGCCATCAACACGGCGCTGAATGGCTTGAGTTTCATGCCCACTGCCGAATACAGCGGCAGCGCGACGCTGACGTTAGCCACCAAAGACTCGGTACTCCTGAGTTTGGATATCGATACCGGCCTCTTGGGCCGTTACGCTTTCGATAACACTAGCGCACTGGAGACCGATAGCAGTCCGGCGGCCGGTTCCACGGCCTCGGTCGTCAACGGCACGTCCGTCAATGACACTACCCGCGGCAATGTGCTGAGCTTGGCTGGCGACGGTTATGTGCAAACTACTGGGGTTTATGGCCAGCCATCCAGTGTCACCCTGGCGGCCTGGGTAAACTTGGCGTCCGCCGACACGGGGGGTGCAGAAGTCATTTCGCTGGGCGACAACGTGATATTACGCCTGGATGCCGGCGGCAAAATCAAAGGTAGTTATGTCGATAGCGGCACGTTCAGATTTACCGAAACGGCTACGACATTGGCCGGTACCGGCTGGCACCACGTTGCATACACCATCGACAGCGTAGCCCATACCCAAGCGGTTTATATAGACGGCGTTGCCGTGGTCTCTACCGCTTACACCACATCCATCGCTTACAGTCAGGGAACCAATAGTTTTATCGGCAAGCACGGAAACGGTGGTACTACCTACGATTTCAATGGCAAGATCGACGAAGCACGGATTTATAACCGCGCTTTAACTGGGGCGGAAATTGCCGCACTCGCCGGAGACCTGACCTTAACAGACACCGATACGGTGGCTATCACAGTAACGGCAAACAACGATGCGCCGCTCATTTCCGCCATCGAAGCCACGACCCTGGCTTACACCGAGAACGGCGCTGCGACAGCGATTACCTCAGGCCTGGTACTTACTGACGTCGATAACGCTAATCTGAGCAGCGCCACGGTGCAGATCACCGGCAACTACGCCAGCGGGCAGGACGTACTGGCGTTTACCGATCAAAACGGCATCACCGGCAGTTGGAATGCGAGCACCGGCACACTGACCTTAACCGGCACGGCCAGCGTCGCCCAGTATCAAACTGCGCTGCGTTCTGTTACCTATCAAAACACCAGCGATGCGCCGTCCACCGCCAGCCGCACCGTGAGTTTCAGCGTGACCGACGGCACGACGGCAAGTAACATTGGAACGCGCAGCATCTCGGTCGCGGCGGTCAATGACGCGCCGGTCAACAGTCTACCCGCCAACAGTTACACCGCCGTCAATACCAGCAAAACCTTCTCCAGCGCGAATGGCAATGCCCTACAAATTGCCGACGCCGATGCAGCCTCCAGCAGTGTGCAAGTGACGCTAAGCATCAGCCACGGTAGCTTGACGCTGGCCAATACTGCGGGTCTGAACTTGGTCAGCGGCAGCAACGGCAGCAGTAGCATGACTTATTCCGGCACAGTGTCGGCAATCAACACCGCACTGAATAATGGCCTGACCTTTACGCCCGATAGCAATTACCGTGGCTTGGCGCAACTGACCATTACCACCAGCGATCAAGGCAATACCGGTTCCGGTGGCACTTTAACCGATACCGACATTCTGGATGTGCACGTCGGCGCCATCGTTGTCACCAACACCTCGGATACCATCAGCGCTTCGGCTGATACCAGTTCGATCAGCGCATTGATCGCCAGCGATGGCGGCGATGGCATCTCGCTGCGGGAGGCGATTGCCGCCGCCAACAATACCGCCGGCACGGATTACATTTACTTCGGCATCAGCGGTTCGTCGGTGCATACTATCAATCTGACGGCACCCTTGACGATTACGAGTCAAGTCGTGCTGGATGCGACCAGCGACGACAGCTTCAGCGCCAACAAACCCGCAATTGTTTTGAACGGCGCCGGTAGTATTCAAGATGGCATACAGCTCCACGGCGGCAGCGATGGCAGTATCATCCGCGGCCTGGTGATTCAAAACTTTACCGGCAGCGGTATCAATATCGCCGGCAGTAACGGCAACACCATTGCCGGTAACTGGATAGGCCTTAACGCTACAGGCACCGGCGCTGCCGGCAACGCAGTGGGTATCAGCATCTGGAATTCCGCCAATAACATCATCGGCGGCAGCTCGGCAGCGGATCGCAACGTAATCTCCGGCAATACCAGTCTTGGTATCGGCTTGAATACCGACAACGGCTCGACCACAGGCAACGTAATCAAGGGTAACTACATCGGCACCGATGCCTCCGGTGCGAATGCAGTCGGCAATGCCAATCAGGGTGTTTGGGTTAGTGCCGCCGGTAACAGCATCGGCGGAACGGTCGCCGGCGAAGGCAACGTCATCAGTGGCACCACGGCCTGGGTGGGCATTCAGTTGGAAGCACCTGCCAGCAACACCCTTGTCGCTGGCAACCTGATCGGTCTCAACGCCACCGGCAACGCCGCGCTGGCCAATGCCGGCGGCGGTATTTATGTGCAGTCGGCTAACAACACCATCGGCGGCACAACAGTCGCAGCACGTAACGTCATTTCCGGTAATAGCAGTTCGGGTATTACCTTGACCGGCGGCTCGGCAACCGGCAACGTCATTTCCGGTAACTATATTGGTACCGATATTTCCGGCATGATCGACTTGGGCAATGCCAATTCCGGTATTACTATCGAATCGTCCGGAAACACCATTGGCGGCACGGCAACCGGCGCCGGCAACCTGATCTCGGGCAACAATTACTCCGGCGTTTTTATCAATGGCGAAAGCGCCGACAACAATATTGTCCAAGGCAACACCATCGGTACCGACGTATCCGGCAATGCCAGTTTGGCAAACAGCTGGGACGGTGTTTCAGTAATCGACGGTGCAGACAATACCCTAATCGGCGGTACCACGGCAGCGACCCGCAACATCATCGCCGGAAATACCGAGGCGGGCGTCTATATCAGCGATAGCGGCACCACCGGCACTGTCGTCCAAGGCAACTACATTGGGGTTGGCACGGATGGCGTCACGGCGTTGGGCAACGGTATGCAAGGGGTTGCTATTGAAAATTCCGCCACCAGCAGTTTGATCGGCAGCACAACGGCCGGCGCCGGCAATATCATCGCCAACAACGACGTGGGCATAACGGCTGTGGGCACTGGCTCCAGCAACGTGTTTTTAGAGAACAGCATTTACGGCAACACCCGCCTAGGAATTGATTTGGGCGACAACGGCGCGACCGCCAACGACGCCGGCGATGTCGATAGCGGTCCCAATAGTCTGTTAAACACGATGGTGTTGACCCGGGCGGTCGTGAATGGTACGAATCTGACGTTTAGCGGCACCTACAACGGCGCGACTAACAGTTATTACCGCATCGAAGTTTTTTCGGATGCCACGGCCAGCGGCGAGGGACGAACCTTTCTGAATGCGTTGAACATGGCGGTCGGCAGTTCAGGCAGCGTCAACATGTCATTTAATTTTTCCGACGTCCGCTTGGCAACTGGTCAGTACATCACCGTCACTGCGACCCGCACCGATTCCAGTTACTCGACCTTTTACGAAACCTCGGAATTTTCCAATACTATTGTCACGGCAACGCCGGATAGCGCGCCGGTGGGCCAAGACCACACCATCATGGTTACCGAGGATACGGCTTACACCTTTAGCACCGCCGATTTTCCGTTCACCGACGCCGATGGCAACAATCTCAGCCAAGTCTGGATCGAATCGCTGCCCGGCGCTGGCACCCTGTATTTAAACGGTGTTGCCGCGCAGGAGTTGGACGCCATCAGCGCCGCGGACATTCAATCCGGAAAATTGACCTACACACCGGCCGCCAATGGCACGGACGCAACCAGCTTTTTATTCAGTATCGTCGATAGCGGCAGTAACTATGGCGGCGGCCAAACCCTGGATAGTACGGCCAATACACTGACCATCAATATCAGCGCCGTTAATGATGCGCCGGTCCTGTCGGCCACTGAAGGCACGACGCTGGCTTACACCGAAAATGGCAGCGCCACGGCGATAACCGCGACGCTGGCATTGAGTGATGCCGACAACACCAACCTAAGCGGGGCAACAGTACAAATCACCGGCAACTACGCCAGCGGGCAGGACGTATTGGCGTTCACCAACCAAAACGGTATCACCGGCAGTTGGAATAGTAGCACCGGCACACTGACCTTAACCGGCACAGCCACCGTTTCTCAATACCAAACCGCGCTGCGTTCCGTTACCTATCAAAACACCAGCGATGCACCGTCCACCGCCAGCCGCGCTGTGAGTTTTAGTGTTACCGACGGCACGACGGCAAGTAACATTGGAACGCGCAGCATCTCGGTCGCGGCGGTCAATGATGCGCCGGTGTTGAGTTTTGCCACCGGCAGCGTCAGTTATCCGGAAAATGCCGGCGCCGTGATATTGGCACCCACTGCGACCGTGACCGATGCTGACTCGACAGATTTTAACGGCGGCCAGTTGGTAGTTTCGTTTAGCGCCAACGGCCAAGCAGAAGATCGTCTGGCGATCCGTAATCAAGGCACGGCCAGTGGACAAATCGGCGTGTCGGGTAGCAATGTCAGCTACGGTGGGGTCGTAATGGGTACTTTCACCGGCGGTACCAACGGCACGACACCTTTGGTCATCAGTTTTAACAGCAACGCCAGCGTGGCCGCTGCGCAGGCCTTGGGGCGTAACATTACTTATCAGAATGTCTCGGACGCCCCGTCAAATTTGGTGCGTACCTTACAAGGGTATCTGACTGATGGCGATGGCGGCACCAGCAATGTGGTGTCCGGCACACTCAGTATTATTGCCAGCAACGACGCGCCGGTTGTGACCAGTGCCAGTCTGACCTTGACCGAGGGCCAAACCGTCACCCTTTCGGCGGCGAACTTCGGCGTAACCGATCCGGATAACAACAGTTTCACCTACACGGTCAGCAATGTGTCCGGCGGTATTTTCCAGCTTACGACCAACCCCGGCTTCAACATCAACAGTTTTACCAGCACGCAACTGTCTAACAATCAAGTGCAATTTGTTGACGATGGCAATGAAGTCGCGCCTAGCTTTAGCGTTACCGTAAGTGATGGCTCGGCGAATTCGAATACTCTGGCAGCAACAATCAACTATACCGCCGCCAACGAAGCGCCAACGGACATTGCCGCGACCCGCTATCTGTCTGAGCAGAGCTATTTGACAAAATCGATGTATGACTTAACCCTCGATACCGGACATAGTGGCTACGGCATTGTCCTGGACGGGGTCAGCTACACCCGTGGCTTGGGAACTCATCCCGCCGCTAGCGGCAATGGCTACGGTTATGTCGACTATGCGGTCAATGGCGCCACATCGTTCAAGGCCACAATCGGCATCAACGATTACCAAACCGGCTCGTATGGCAAGGTGCAGTTTTATGTATATGTCGATGGTGTACAGACTTATAGCAGCCCTATTTTAAACTCCACCAGCACACCTATCGACCTGAACATCGACGTGACCGGAGCCAGTACGTTAAGGCTTGCTATCGACAACGCCAATAACGGCAACGCTTTTGATCATGGTGTTTGGGCCAATGCGCGCCTGGAAGGCGGCACTGTTGCCTTGGCAAGTATCGCCGAGAATACCGCCATTGGCACGGTCGTAGGCTCGGTTGTGGGGGTTGATAACGATCTGCGGGAAAATTGGAGTTATGCGCTGATCAATGATGCAGACGGACGTTTTGCGATAAACGCCAACACCGGCCAAATCACGGTCGCTAACGACAGTCTACTTAATTATGAAGCCGCGACCAGCCAAGACATCATCATTCGTGCGACCGACACTGGCGGGCTCAGCGTCGATAAAACATTTACCATCTCGCTGGCTGATGTTAACGAGGCGCCGGTCATCAGCAGTGCGTCGCTGACCTTGAATGAAGGTGATACCGTTACTTTGTCATCGGCCAACTTCGGCGTCAGCGATCCCGACAATACCAGCTTCACCTACACGGTCAGCAGCGTCAGCGGCGGTTACTTCCAATTGAGCAGCGCGGCGGGTAACTCGATCACGCAATTCACCAGTGCCGATTTGAGTGGCGGTCTGGTGCAGTTCGTCGATGACGGCAACGAAGTGGCGCCGAGTTTCAGTATGACTGTTAATGACGGTGCGTTGAATTCCAACACGTTGGCCGCGACGATCCATTATACGGCCGTCAACGACAACACCCCGGTGATCAGCTCCGGTAGCAGCGCCAGCGTCAATGAGAACAGTCCGATTAACACCGTGGTCTACACCGCCACCGGCAGCGATGCCGACGGCAACCCGCTGACCTGGAGTCTGAGCGGCGCCGATGCCGCCTTATTGAACATCGACGCCAACAGCGGTGCCGTCACCCTCAACGCCTTCGCCGATTACGAAAGCAAAGCCAGCTACAGTTTCAATGTCGTCGCCAGCGACGGCACGCTTAGCAGCAGCCAAGCCGTGACCTTGGCGGTCGTCAATCTCAACGACAATCCGGTCTCGGCGGTCAGTGACAACAATGCCACCGCCAACAGTGTCGCTGAGAATGCCGCCAACGGCAGCGTGGTGGGCATCACGGCGCTGGCGACCGACGCGGACACCGGCGCGACGATCAGCTACAGCCTGACGGACAACGCCAACGGCCGCTTCGCTATCGACAGCAGCACCGGTGTGGTCACCGTCGCCGACGGCAGCCTGCTCGATTACGAGGCCGCCACCAGCCACAGCATCACCGTGTTGGCGACCAGTTCGGACGGCTCGACTAACAGCCAAAGCTTTACAATCAATATAACCAACCTCAACGACAATGCCCCTGTGCTCAGTGCAACCAATTTGACCCAGAGCGAAGGCCAGACGGTGACTCTGAGCGCCACAGATTTTGTCGTCAGCGATGCGGACAGTAGTGATTTCACTTTTACCATCAGCGCGCTGACCGGGGGTTACTTTCAACTAACAACGACCCCCGGCATTGCTATTACCAGCTTCACCGGCGCACAACTCGTCGCCAATCAAGTGCAATTTGTCGACGACGCCAACGAGGCTCCGCCAAACTTCAACGCTACAGCCAGCGATGGCACACTTAATTCCAATACGCTGGCCGCGACCATCAACTACAGCTCGCTCAACGATGTGCCAGTCCTGACCAGTGCCAGCCTAACGTTGAATGAAGGCGAGACCGTCACCCTTTCGGCCGCCAACTTCGGCGTCACGGACCCCGACAACGCCAGCGTCACCTATGCGCTCAGCAGCGTGAGTGGCGGGTATTTCCAACTCACCACCAATCCCGGTGTCAGCGTCACCAGTTTCAACAGCACCCAGCTGGCCGCCGGCCAGGTGCAGTTTGTCGATGACAGCAATGAAGTGGCGCCGCGTTTTGATGTCACGGTCAGCGACGGTAGCCTCAGTTCCAATACCTTATCCGCGACGATCTACTACACCGGTATCAATGATGCACCGATCATCAATAATCTGGGCTTGACGGTAAGCGAGGGGGAAACGGTCACGCTTAGCGCGGCCCATTTTGGGATAACCGATCCGGATAGTGACAGTTTTACTTACACGGTCGGCGATGTAACGGGGGGGTATTTCCAATTGGCATCCCGTGCAGGATTACCGATCACCGGCTTTACCAGCGCCCAGCTGACCGCCAACCAAGTGCAATTCATCGACGACGGCAACAATGAATCGGCGCCGAGTTTTAGCCTCTCCGTCAACGACGGATTAGCGGGCTCCACCGCAATGGCCGCCAAGATTAACTATATTGCATCTAACGATACGACGAATACTTTGCACGACATCATTAGGTATAATCCAAAAAATGGTTTGAATGATAAAAATCAGGGAGACGACGCTCAAACACATATTTCAGCAAGTCAGCACGTATCCACCGATCAATTTGCGGTCATTGTTGATTTAACCCCCCATGCCGATCAATTAACGCATGAATCACCACCAGATAAGCAGGCAACTGACAATCGATTTATCTTAGAATCCAACGCATGGATTGATAATGGAAATAGCCCACGCTTATCCGGACTGATGGACACTAATAAGAACGAAGAACCACGCAGGAACGAAACTAGCCGAAAATACCACTTTGAATCCAGAATTCCATCTGTCGATGAATACAGAATTGATAGCCAGACGACTTTAAGCGAGCAAGAAGAAGTGGAGTTTTGGAACAGATTGGAAAACATTCACAAGCAAATGAGCGACCCTACGGTCGTAGAGGACGCCAATCCGGTAAACATTAAAATCATTCTGGGGACCAGCACCGGTCTGACGGCCGGATTTGTCAGCTGGATCTTGCGGGCTGGGTCGTTAATGGCCAGCTTTATGTCCACGGTACCCTTACTGAAACGCTTTGATCCATTGCCTATAATGCGATCAGTCAAAAAATCAAGGCTGGCAAAAGACCATGAAGCCAAAGAGCTTGACTCAGTATCCTCCTGCTCTGAAGACACCCCGTGATGATCAGAAACTGTTTGCTTGAGTTTCGGTTTAATATTCCGGCATCGCATCATTTAAGATCATGGACGCCCTAAAAAAAGCGGTTGGAGTTTTATTGCCGGCAATGCGCATCAGCCTGGCTTTAGTAATGCTGAGTATCTGCTTACTGTTTGCAGCGGAAATGTTGGGTTTCATGCCGGATAAATCCAGTTTTATGCTGGAGTCGCGCAAACAAATCAGCGAAGCGCTAGCCATTCAATTTTCCACCATCGCCTCCGATCAAGACCCACACCGCATTGAGCGAATGCTCAATGCCTTAATCAAGAGAAACCCGGACATTCTCTCCGCCGGCATCCGCTTGCAAAACAATCAATTAATTTTTCAAGTCAACGATCACGTTAAAGAATGGGCCGATTACGATAGCCAAAAATCCACGTCCACGCATTTGGTGGTGCCTATTTTTCGCGACTCGGAAAAATGGGGGGATATTGAATTTAAATTCGCGCCGATAGCCGGAGAATCGGCCTCAGATTTTCTTGAACACCCCAGTTTTAAAATGGCGATATTCTTTTTGGTTGTCGGCTTTTTTATTTACTTGGCGTTCATGCTCAGAACCTTGAAAGTACTCGACCCCAGCGCCGTGATTCCCGAACGGGTCAACGCGGCTTTCGATACGCTGGCCGAGGGTGTCATCATCATTGATGAGTACGAGCAAATTGTCTTGGCCAATAATGCCTTTCTGAAAAAGATCACCAGCCCTATGGCCGCTTTACTAGGGAAAAAGGCCTCGCAACTAAAATGGAAAAGCGCGGACGATTCAACCACCGACGTCTACCTGCCCTGGCAAACTGTTTTAAAAACCGGCAAAAGTTCGATTGGCGCGCATCTTAAACTGACTAGTCCTGACAATGACACATTTAAATTTGTGATCAACGCATCGCCCATTCTTGCTGGCAACGACGCCCCTCAAGGAGTGTTGATCACGCTGGATGACATCACCGAAATAGAAGAACGCAATACCAAGTTGCAAACCATGGTCAGCATGTTGGAGGAAAGTCAGGCGCAAGTTAAAGAACAAAACAAGGAATTGCACTTTCTGGCCACCAGGGACTCTCTGACCGGCTGTTTGAATCGGCGAGCATTTAACGAACTGTTTGAAAAGGCGTTTGCCGATGCCCTGCAAAACAATTTGGAGCTGTGCTGCATTATGGTCGACATCGACCATTTCAAACGGGTTAACGATAATTACGGTCATGCCACCGGTGACGTCATCATCAAATTGCTCGCCGAAATCTTAACCACCAACACTCGTAAAATTGATTTGGTTGGCCGCTACGGCGGCGAAGAATTTTGCCTCGTGCTACCGGGTTTAAGCGTAGACGAAGCCATTACAGTGGCGGAGCGTATTCGGTTACGCATCAAATCCGAATCAGTCGCCCGTTACGAAACCGGACCCTGGGTGACCGCGAGTTTGGGTGTCGCCAGCATCCTAGACAAACCGGAAGACCCGAGCGAATTGAACAAATTTGCCGATGAAGCGTTATATGTTGCCAAGGAATCGGGCCGAAACCGCGTCGTGCGCTGGCAACTGCAAAACGAATTTGCGGAAAAAGTTAAAACCGCTCCGGAGCCCGCCGAAAAAAATCTACCTGCACCTCAACCAGAGGCGGCTAAGGAAGACAGTAAAGTCTCAAAATTGCAGATGAGAGTTGATGAACTTGAACAAATAGCCTCGCAAATCTCTACAGAGCTGGAATCGCCGATGGTTCGATCATAACGGGCAATCATCGCCGCTTCTAATTCTGGTGCGTAGCGAACCTTGGCGACCTGCATGCCAATACGTTCGGCCAAGGTCATCACCAAGGCTTCGTTGATCGCGGTATGAGGAATATCCTGCCGATGTTGGATGGATGGCTTGATGATGTGGCTGGACGGCGCGGCACCCAGTGGAATCGACAGATTGCCTTGATCATCGATAAACACCGTCATTTTGTCCTGAGCGCCGGACAGCGACATGCGCGCCTGTTCGCCGGAAATATCCAGTGGAATACCTCTGGAACGCTCGAACCAAGCTTTGATGGCTTCCGGCGTAACGGGCAAATAATGTGGCTCACCCGTGGGCGCCATGCCTTCCGGCAAAATCGAAAAAGCGCCTGCCGTATCGCCACCAAATCGTTCCAGTAAGCCAAAGATATTACCCTGAGAAATCTGCGCAGCTCGGCTGATGAAATTCAGCACATCGCCTTCCGGTAACAGGTTTTCGAAAAAAGCGGTTACAGCATCGTCACTGAACGTTTGTTCGGTGAGTTGTAGACTGGGAGAAAGAGCGAAAGCATCGGATTTAGCTATCCAATCAGGTGTGTAGCTGAATTCCAATTCGTACTGTTTGCATTCCTGTAAAGAACCAACTAATTGGTCGCCTGCGAATACGGCCAAGCGTTTCATGATTGCCGATCCATGATCACAACATCCAAGCCCAGCAAATTCAGAATATGCATGACTTTATCGAACTGCAACGTGCCTTTGCCGTTTTCCAGATCACTAATGAAGCGTGTGCCGGTCTGAGCTAATCCGGCTAAATCCGATTGCCTTAATCCTTGAGCTTTACGTTGGCTGGCAACGATTTTCCCTAATTCCATGGCATTCTGAATATTACCGAGCGGTGGTTTTGGGTTTGTCATGGCATCGTGTTGTCGTTATATTACCGATCAGGAATTTTAGATTATGTGCCATCTCTTTGCCAAGCAAACGTTACCGAACGGTATTTTTCACGCATGAATAGCCTCGAACAAGAGATATCAGAGTTAGAGCAAAAGCTCCATGCCTTGGATGCCGAGCGCGTGACGGTAGCTCAAACTTTGGCAACACTTAGGCAACGGCGGCAGGAACAAATTGAAAGCTTTTCGCAACGTGTCGCCAATGCAACGGTTACACATCAGTCCTCTCGCCAAGACAAGATCAAACTGTTTCGCGACTTGTTCAAAGGTCGCGAGGATGTTTATCCCAAACGTTTCGAAAGCAGTAAAACCGGAAAAACGGGTTATTCGCCGGTATGTTTGAATGAATGGCATCCGACTCTCTGTCATAAACCGCGCATCAAATGCGGCGACTGCCAGTATCGCGCGTATCAGTCCTTAACCGATGCTGTGATTACCAATCATTTGATGGGTGCAGGCAATCCAGCTAAACCCCATGAAGATTATGTGATTGGCGTTTATCCCTTGTTGCAAGATGAACGCTGTTGGTTTTTGGCAGTGGATTTCGATAAAGCATCCTGGCAGCAGGATGTTTCGGCATTCAGCGCGGTTTGTAAGGTGGAAAAAGTTCACTTCAGTATCGAGCGTTCGCGCTCCGGCAAAGGTGCGCATGTTTGGGTATTTTTCAGCACGCCGGTTCCGGCCATCGAAGCCAGAAAATTAGGCTCCTATTTGTTAACACTAGCCATGGATCAATATCCTGAGTTGGGATTCGAGTCCTACGATCGGTTATTCCCCAACCAAGATACGATGCCCAAAGGCGGTCTTGGCAATCTAATTGCCTTACCGTTGCAGAAAAAGGCGCGTGAGCGTGGCAATAGCGAATTTATCGATGAACACTTTGTGACTTATCCCGATCAGTGGGCATATCTCTCCACTATCAAGCGCATTTCACTCTTCGAATTACGCTTCTGGCTCGACAAAGCCGAGCAGCAGAACAAAATTCTTGGCGTGAAACTACCGATGGAAGAGGACGATAGTCAACCCTGGAATTTGACTCCTTCGCGAAAATTAAAAGAGGTCGCTATCGATGCCAGTTTGCTCCCCAAACAACTGGAAATCGTATTGGGCAATCAGTTGTTCATCGATAAGCTAACGCTGCCTGCCGCCTTGCAAACGCGGCTACTACGATTGGCTGCGTTCCAGAATCCTGAGTTTTACAAAGCGCAGGCCATGCGTTTATCGACCCATGATAAGCCAAGAATCATTTCCTGCGCCGAACTGTTTTCCCAGCATATTGCCTTGCCGCGCGGCTGTCTGGAAGATTTGTTATCGCTGATGAAAGAACTGAATATCCAAGCGGTTCTGCGGGATGATCGTTATTCAGGGGAGCTATTACCGGATGTTCAATTCCAAGGCGCATTGACCGAAGAACAGATTCCTGCCACCATTCAGTTGCTCCAATACGATATCGGCACCTTGTCGGCGACGACGGCCTTTGGCAAAACCGTGGTGGCTTTGTACGTTTTGGCGCAACGCCAAGTTAATACGCTGATTATCGTCCACCGTCGGCAATTGCTGGACCAGTGGCTGGAGCGCATTGCGATGTTTCTGAATGTGCCGAAAAAACAGGTTGGCAAAATCGGCGGCGGTCGAAACAAACCCACCGGCGTGATTGATGTTGCCATCATGCAAAGCTTAACCAAAAATCATGAAGTCGATGATTTGGTGGCCAACTATGGACTGGTGATTTTTGACGAATGTCACCACTTATCCGCCAAAAGTTTTGAAAAGGTAGCGAATGCCTGCAAAGCCAAATGTGTGCTGGGTTTGTCGGCGACATTGACCCGAAAAGACGGTCACCATCCGATTGTGTTTATGCAATGCGGACCGATTCGCTACCAAGTCAGCGCCAAGCAACAAGCTTTGGCAAGACCGTTTGATCATGTCGTAATCCAGCGCTTTACGGAATTTACAGTGTCTAAAATACCAGAAAGCCAAGGTCAAATCGCCATCCACGCGATCTATCAGGCGCTGATGGAAGACGAGGCGCGCAATCAGTTAATTCTTGCCGATATTCAACAGGCGCTGTCCGGTGGCCGTTCGCCGATCGTATTAACCGAACGGAAAGAGCATGTGTCGTTATTGGTTGAGCGTATCAGAGCTTTTACACCCAACGTGTTTGAAATGCAGGGTGGCATGGGCGCCAAACTGCGGAAACAACTGTTGTCCGAAATAGATGCTGTACCCGATAACCAACCGCGTGTCATTGTGGCAACCGGTCGTTATCTCGGTGAAGGTTTCGATGATGCTCGACTGGACACCTTGTTTTTAGCGATACCGATTTCTTGGAAAGGCACATTAGCCCAATACGTTGGCAGGCTCCACCGGCTACATCACGCCAAAACGGAAGTCAGAATTTACGATTATGTCGATGCCCAAGTGCCGATGTTAAGCAAAATGAGTGAGCGACGAAAAGTGGGTTACCGCAGTTTGGGTTATAAAATGATCGATAGTTGATTGAAAAATCATCAACGGTGCGTGAGCTCAAGCTTCAGAATTAATTGAGAACCAAGTGAACTCAATCTATTGGACAGACTGCATCAGCTTTCGGCAAATAACTTGGGAAAGAGCAGGTCGATGGATTGACTGGTAAATCGTAGCGATATGGGGCCTTTGGGGGTCTGAGAATTGACGATGCCATCCTTGACCAAATCGGCTAACACCATGCGGGCGCTGCGTTCTTTCAGGCCGGTCACTCGCTCCGCTTCGCCGCGTGGCATTTCCCCTTGCAATAGAATCCGATGCAAAATGAAAAAGGCTTCGGGTCGCAGACCCTGCTTTTCGGTGTAGATTTTCAATCGGTTGGCAAACTGATCGAACTCAAACAATGAGGTCATGAATTTCGCCTGATCGATACACGCCGACAGGAACCATCTGACAAATTCGGTTAATGCTTTTTGCGACAGATTACCGCGACCATCCAGATCGCCTTGTCTTGGGCTGTCGGCGTAATCCATCATCTGCTTGTATTCTTGCCTGCTATTCAGCCCGCGCGCTAATCCCCTGGAAATAGACCATAACCCGAATGCGCCGATTCCGGCCTTAAGACCCATGGCGTGACTCATTAATCGGCTGACGCGGCCATTGCCATCGGGGAACGGATGAATATAGGCCAAACGGTGATGCGCGGCGGCCATCGCTAAAATACGGCTGCCTTTGCCCACGGATTCAAGCCGGTAACGTTGTTCGAAGTGCCGCATGAAATCCGTCACCGTTTCACTGCTGGGTGGCAGATGGCGGCCGACAGCCACATCATGAACGGCTAACGATCTAAATTCGCCTGGCACCATTTTGAAGTCTTGTTGACCTTGCTTGATAACCAGCATTTCATCACTGGCATCCCGATAAAATTCGGTATGTAGCCACTGTAAAAAATCGGAAGACGCCGGTTCCGGTAAAGCATGCTGGGTATGCATCTCGTCGATCAGCTTTTGTACGCGAATATGCGCTCTGGCTTCGATCTGCAAATTGCGTCTGGATTGATCATTATCGAGTTCGTTGGCTAATGCGCGTTCAATATCGCGGGGGATGGTGTTATGGCCTTCAATCAAATTCGAGTAATAGCAATTCATGATCCGCACCGTGTCGGCCAAGCTCGCGGCGGCATCGGGATGTAACCGGGCGCCTAACTGTTCGGTCAGCGAAGTTAATTCCGCTACCAAATCGACCACATCCAGCGGCGGATTTTCCAGCAAACATGGCTCGATGCGATAAGGCGTTTCGGTTGATATTGGCATGCCGATCTTTAATTAATCTAATAATCTGTTTTTATTAGACTAATTATACAGATAACAAAAATTGTTGCCGATTTTGTTGCCGATGCAATAAAAGCCGATAGTTGACTGATTTTATTGATATTTAATGATCTGTCGAAGGGCGCGAATGCCGATTTTGTAAGAGAACGAGGTTATTGGATGAATTGCGTGTCATTAGGCGTACAATCATAGTAATGCAGTTTCACGCATAAGATCGTCGGCTGTATCTTCCAATAGGATAGCGCCTGCCTCAAACGCCAATCTTAGAAATGCCAATCGCCGAATACCCAGCCATGCGGCAGCCATACCTGAAGACAATTTGCCCTCTTGAAAAAGGTTGATGGTCGCCTGTTTTTTTAAATAGTCTGCAAAGCTTTCGGCATTCATACCAAGACCAAGCAATATCATTTACAAACAAGGACGGTAGTACAGGCTGTTTGAATCTGGTGTGCAGTGATTTGACCTGCGATGGCGACACTGTCACGACAATCTACCAAAAACGGTGGCAAGTCGAAGTGTTTCATTTATGCCCTATGGGTACAAATCCTTGAAATCCAACGCCGCTTTGGCCAAATCGCGACTCGGGGCGTGACGACGCAAAACAACCATGTGTTTATGTCGATCTACGCCGTCTTCAAGTTGGAATGCCTGAAGCTAAAACACACCTGATTACCCATAAGCCTCAGCCAATTTGAGCAAACGCGCAGGCATGGGCGGAGTATTGGCCGCGACGAGAAACCTGGGCATCATGGCTTGCAGATCGAACTGGCGATTAAAGCGATAACAAAACTCGGCTAGATAACGTGGCAAGTGTTTGGGATTGATGGCATGGTACGTACCGTTAATCGAGCGCTTCACATTACCGATCATGGTGTTGACCCACGCGAACTCTTCTTTAGCGGGCTGGTGAAAAACCCGCCGATATTTCCCCTTACCCACGATGTTCGTGATTTTTTCGAGTTGAAATCGGTCATGACATCGAGTTTCAAGCGTTTTGCCCCGGTTTCAAGGGCTTTTTATTCGCCTGAAGCCGTCTGTGGACGGTTTTCAGGATCGACTCGGGGTGACGGGATTGCGCCCGCCACCTCTGCCACACCACCGGACGTGCGGTTTTCCGCATCCGGCGGTTGAATCCAACAGCCTAAGCTGTTGAGAGTTCTGACGGCACAACTAAACCATAACGCCGCAACGTGCCATTGCCCAGGACTTTGTGTAGGACTATGCTTTTCGCAATACCCCACGCTCCACCTGTACGATTTGCGAACCCTTGCTGCTTAACCGTCGCGCCTAATCGGCGCATGGCATTCAGTCGCCCCTTCTTGTTATGCCAGCGTAACCAGAAACATTTACGCATATGGCGGCGGGTCCACCCCTCCCATGTCAGAAGGTTCCGACGATCACCGGCTAGCTTAAAATAACTCCACCAGCCTATGATGTATCGCCGCCATTGCTCAACCAATTCCTGACTGGTTTTACTTTGCCGGGCATCCCAGAGTTCGCGCACTTTCGCTTTATAACGGTCGACACTTTTGGGGCTAATCGCGATTTCCTGTGCTTCGGTGATTCTAAAACCCAGAAACTGACTGTCCCACGGCCTCCCTGTGCCACTTTTGGCCTGATTGACGACCAGATTTAGATGCTTTTCTATCCATAACGTTAGACTATCCAAGACTCGTCGCGCACTGCGTTCGCTACTCACATAGATGGCAATATCGTCTGCGTAGCGGCAAAAACTCAGTTCTCGCTTTTCCAGCTCTTTGTCCAATTGATCCAGGTAAATATTTGAAAGCAAAGGGCCCAACGGGCTTCCCTGCGGCACCCCTTGATGCCGTCGCTCTACTTTTCCGTCTTTCACGACTCCCGCTTTCAGGTACGTTCTTATCAACCCCAACACTTGGCGGTCTGATATTTTCCGGCTGATTTGATGCAGTAATCTGTCGTGATTGACTTCGTCGAAGAACGCCTTAATGTCGATGTCCACTACCCAACTTTTACCCTGCCGGACAAAGTTTTGAGCTTGTTTCACGGCATCCTGCGCACTGCGATAAGGGCGATAAGGGCGATAGCCATAGCTAAACTGACTAAACCCGCTATCAAACTTTATCGTCAAGATTTGTTGCATCGCTTGCTGTATCACGCGGTCTTGCACCGTCGGTATCCCCAGCACACGTTCGCCTCCGTTCGGTTTCGGAATAGTCACCGCTTTCACGGGACTTGGGACATAACTTCCCGCTCTTAACTTGGCTTCAATGGTTTCCCAGTGCTGCTTTAAATGCTGCTCAGTCTCGGTAATTGCTCCTGCATTACCCTACCTCCTGCATCCATGCAGTCGTCTACAATGCTTTGTCCGTCTATTCCCGCCGCGCCTTTGTTGCGCTTTACCGCATCAAGCGCTTCTTGCAGGTTTAGCCAGTTGAACATGGCATCCATCAGTAACTCTTCCGTCATTTTCCTTTCGCCTTTTACCGCTAATCTTAGCTTGCATCTCCCGAGATTTCGTTCACAAAGCATCCACTTTGCTCTTTGATTTCCCGCCAAGGGGGTGGTGGCCGCAGTTGCCGCGCCCGCTTGTTTCGAAATACTCTGCGCGTCCGATTAACCTCGTTTGGTTTAATGAACTTGATTCTTCGGCCCTTTGCTCCATGCCCATTACAGGCACTTCTTCGCTACTACGGCCTCTGCTGACTTCTCCCGCATTCTCATGCCGGAGATCTCCCCAGGTAAGGTGCCAAAACTTTCCGCCCGTGCCGCCAAGCTCTACTTGATGTGTCTTTCGGTAACGGTTGGATTTTGTGTTACACGGCACACTCATCGCCCACATCCAGCCTCACTGCTTGTTCGTGTTCCTGCGGTCGTGCGTTTGCTACGCGCTTCTTTCAGGCTGGCCTCGCGGATTCCCCCTTGCGTTTCGCTACAGTTGTCGTTACTTCTTCCGATTACCTCTTTCCAGGTAATAAGTTTTGGCCCATGCTGGGCACACCGCACTTCACCCTAGGCGGGTGCACTCCACGCCGGTTTCGGCGTGAACACCAATAGGTTGAGCATGCGCGTCAGGTTGTATGCGGCAAAGCAAAACAAGGCCTGACCCGCGACTTTGGCTAAGCCGATGTGACGGGTTTTGCGCAGGCCGCCGACCGTTTTGACCCAGCCAAAGGCTTCTTCGACGATTTTGCGGCGCTTGAGGCTTTGGGCATAGCCTTTGCCGCGCGCGGTCCGGCCATCGACGGCACTGCCGGTCTTTTTGCGGGCCACATGGGCTTTGATGTCACGGGACTCGAGTCCGTTGACGAACGCCGCTTGGTCATAGCCTTTGTCGGCACCGACGCTGCCGCCTTTGGGCACGCGGCGTTTGATCATTTTTTGCGCGGCTTCGATTTCGGCGGTGCCGGTGGCTTGAGTGGTTTCGACATCGACAATCAGGCCGTTGCGATTCTCGGACAAGGCATGGGTGATGTAACGCAGTTTGGCCTCGGTGTATTCGCCTTTCTTGTAAAGCCGGGCTTCGGGATCGGTCGTACTGTGGTGGGTGGCGTTGCTGCGCTTTTCGCCGCTGAAGTCGACCTCGGGATTGCGGCCGGCGGGTTTGTCCGGGCCGCTGCCGTCTTTCTTGACGAAGCTTTTGTGCGAGGCCCAGGCTTCGATC
>Ga0123390_1037740_pt1 | contig 83638 bp, 55 predicted proteins | sample T3HHNO3metaT_FD_89918 | JGI IMG/M metagenome (GOLD analysis project Ga0123390, IMG submission 89918) | Methane-oxidizing artificial microbial communities from Washington, USA to study methane cycling - T3-HHNO3 metaT (Metagenome... | ecosystem: Engineered > Modeled > Simulated communities... | reverse complement strand
CCGGTACAGCCAAGGGAAGCTGCGGCGATGCGCCCAGCGGAAGCATTGGTCGGTAGCCAGGCCGAATAACCCAATCAGAATGATGCCGGCGAAGATTTTGTCGGTCTGTAAAAAGCGTTGCGCCTTCAGCACGGCAAAGCCCAGGCCGGAGTTGGCCGCCACCAGCTCGGCCACTACCAGATAAGTCCAGGCCCAGCCCATCGTCACCCGCAAGGTATCCAGAATGGCCGGTTTGGCCGACGGCATGATCACCCGCATCACGATTTCGTCGCGGTCGGCGCCCATGGTCTGCGCCGCTTCGATTTGCTCCATCGGCACCCGCCGCACGTCTTCGGCGATCATCAGCAGCATTTGAAAGAAGGTACCGATGAAGATAATCGCAATCTTGGCGCCCTCGTCGATGCCGACCCACAGCATTACCAAGGGGATGAAGGCCGCCGCCGGCATGTAGCGGATGAAGTCGGTCAACGGTTCGAACAGGGCCTTGACCGGCGCATAGGTGCCGACCAGCACGCCCAAGGGCAAGGCCAATACCGCCGACAATAAAAACCCGGCCACGACCCGGTAAACGCTGATCGCCACGTCGCCGAGCAGATCGCCGTCGCGCAGCCATGCCCAGGCGCTGTCCAGCACAAGCGGCGGGGTCGGCAAAAACACCGGGTCTATCGCGCCGCCGGCGGAGGCCCACCACCAAGCCAGCAGCGCCGACAGCAAACCGCTGATGGCAATCAGCCAATGCGTACGCCGTTCCAAACTGCCGCGTATCGCCCATAGCGGTCGCCGCGGATTTAAATTGCCAGTCATCGTCGTCACCCCGAGCTAGTGAGCGGCGAGCGCTTCGGCCACCAACGAGGCATCGACGCCGACCGCCAAATCCGGCACGCTGTCGATCAAACGGTTGTCTTTCAAAAAGGCGGCGATGGTCGGGCCGACCGCTGCCAACGACGCCGGTTCGCTGACCTGCCCCAAGGCTTTCAGGTTGTCTTCCAATGTGAAGAAACGGGTGCCGGGCAGAAACACTTTGTAGGCCTCCGGTTTCATGCCGACCACTTTGGCCATGACGGTGACGGCTTGATCCGGCTGCTCGCGGATAAAGCGTTGGGTATCCTGCCAAGCCTTGATCATGCCCACAAGCTCGGCGCGGTGGGTTTCGATGGCTTTAACCCTAGCCACCAGTAAATCCGGGATCAGGCCGGGCATGTCTTTGGAGGTGAATAAGGCCGTACCTTTGCCGCTGGTCTGAATGTTGTTGACCCAGGGATTCCACACCACGGTCGCATCGACCCGGCCACTCAAGAATGCCGCCGCCGCGTCGCCGGCCGACAGGTTTACCGTTTTGATGTCGTCGAAACTCAGGCCGTTCTTGCTCAGCGCGGTGGCGAGCACGAAGTGGGAAATCGAATATTGTTCGAGGGCGACGGTTTTGCCTTTCAGGTCGGCGAAGCTTTTGATGGCGGGATTGACCATCAAGGCGTCGTTGCCGTCGGAATTGTCGTTGACCAGAATGGCTTTGACCGGTATGTTTTTGCTCAGCGGTGCCATGGTGTCGGACCAGGTCTGACAGTTGGCGTCCAACTGGCCGGCGGACAAGGCCGAGATGGAATCGGTGTAATTGGCAAACCAAACCAGTTTGACCTTGGCGCCGTACTTTTTGAAGTAGCCCTTGTGTTCGGCGACGTACCAGGCCACCCAGCCAGGCCAATCGCTGACCCCAACCTTTACCTCAGCGGCAGCCGGTTTAGACAAGCAAAACAATGCCGCAGCAAGGACAAGCGCAATTAATCGGGACAGGCAGTGGGAGGAAGTAGATGTCATGAGTAGCTCCAGTCGGGTTGAAAAGCTACACGTAGAGGCGGACCGGTTTATAAAACCGTCTGACCTCCCGGGCTTTTATCCCGCCGTGTAGCTCCCCGAAAGAAGCCGGCAACTCTCGGTCGCTGACGCCCAAAATTGAGCCGGAACCCTAGTCACCATTTTGTTAAGGCGCTTTTATGATCGCGCCTCACGTGTTGTAGTTCTATACAGCAAGCTGTATGCCATACATAAATTTATATATAAATCAATAATATATAAAACAGCACCGCCTGCAAAATCCAGCGTTTTGCGTTTTAGTGGTGCAAGCAAAAATAAAATCAGATCCAACTTGGTGCACAAAATTCTAATTAAGCTTGCTTATTGGCGTTTTGGCCGGTTTGCGAAAGGCCTTGTTTTAAACAACATCTTGCCCAGCAAAGATGTCGTATTTCCCTTTGCCGGATGACACAAAATCGCCGATTGCAAGCCTCTACAATGACCGGATGTTTTCAGAGGCGTAATAACGCGCGATGCCTTCCCGAACGTCGTTGCGTAATTCATCGTCGTCCCAAGGCTTTTTGTGGAATTTGTATATTTCGCCTTTGTTAACGGCCTCAGTGATAGTGTTTAAATCGGCATAGCCGGAAATAATCATTCGCACCGTTCGCGGGTGCATGATTTTAACGCGCGACAAAAACTCCGTACCGGTCATTTCCGGCATACGTTGATCGCAGATAATCACCATAACCGGATGATTGGCCAACAACTCCAGTGCTTCTTGGCCACTGCCGGCCGTCAAAATTTCATAATCGTCCCGCCACAAGCAGCGCTTCAGCGCCGACATGATATACGGTTCGTCATCCACGATAAGCACTTGCGGTTTTTGTTCATCCGAAGGTAAACGCAGTAGGGTTCCGGCCTGCAACAACTGCCGAATCTCAGCGCCGGGCAACGGCCGACTGAAATAATAACCCTGTATCTGATCGCAGCGCAGCCTTCTCAGGTAACTGGTTTGCCCCTGGCTTTCCACTCCTTCTGCGATGACGGCTAGGCCCAAGCTGTGCGCCATGGCGATAGTGGCTTGCACAATCACCGCATCGTTCGAGTCGGTGACCACATTGTCGATAAAGCTTTTGTCTATCTTGAGCTTGTCCACCGAAAATTGTTTGAGGTAGGAAAGCGACGAATAGCCGGTGCCGAAATCGTCAATCGACAGCTGAATGCTCAGGTCCTTCAGCTGTTTCAGCAGCGTCAGGGTCTCGCTTACATTCGTCATCAACAAACTTTCGGTGAGTTCCAATTCAATATAACGGGCCGGCAAATCGGTATCAGCAAATAACTGCTTTAGCAAATCGACCAAGCCACCCGCCTGCATTTGTATGGCAGAGACGTTCACAGCAACGGTAAAGCCTTCAGGGATTAGCCCGGCATCCCGCCATTCCTTGGCTTGCGATACGGCGCGTTTGAGAATCCAATCCCCCAAAGGCACGATCAAGCCGGACTCTTCCGCCAAAGGGATAAATTTATTCGGCGGCATAAAACCTTGCACGGGATGATTCCAGCGTACCAAGGCTTCCAAACCAATGATTTTTCCGCTGGCAAGATCGACTTGAGGCTGGTAATAAAGCTCAAATTGTTCACGCTCGATAGCGTGGCGCATGTCGTTGGTTAGTGCGATTCTGGCCAGTAACCGCTCATTCATGTCTTGCTTGAAGAAACGAAAACTGGACACCTTGTCGGCTTTGGCGTGATTTAAAGCAATCCCGGCGCGCTGCACCAACTCGCTGGCTGTTTTCGCATCTGAGGGATAAAAACTGATACCGATCTTGGCTTCCAGATGAATTTCATGCTGGGCCAGCACCACCGATTCCGTCACAGCCGCCCGCAGGGCTTCAGCAAATTGTTCGGCTGCCGATGGGCTATCGATATCCGAACAGGCAATATTAAAATTGTCCTTGGCCATCCGGGTGACAAGGCCCTCGCTGCCGGCGGCCTTGACCAAGCGGTTGGCAATGATTTTCAGCGTTTGATCGCCGATTTCGTAACCGTAGGTGTCATCAATCGTATGGAAATTTTCAATATCCAAACGCAATACGGCAATATCGTGCTGCTGATGCTCGGCTTGCGCGATGGCGGCGGCCAGCAAGTCTTCGAAGAAAAATTGATTCGGCAAACCGGTAACCGGATCGTACCGCGATAATTGCACGATGCGCTCCTGCATTTGCCGAGTTTCCGTCATATCGTTAATGATGGCCACAAATAACGGGGGCTGGTCATCGATTAATTCCAGATGAACTTCAACCGGATACTCGCTACCGTCTTTACGCCGGTGTATCGTTGAGAAATCGCAGCGGCTCTTGCTACCCGCCCGCAAAGGCGCGCACAGCTGTTCAAAGGCCTCCTCATTTAGCTCAGGGTTAATATCCAACGGCGTCATCCGTTCAAGCTCTTGTGTTGAATAACCCAGATTGTCCCGCCCACCCTGGTTCACATCAATAAACCGCAGGGTCTGGCTATCGAAAATATGGATTTCATTGGTGGATCGCGCCAACACCTGGCTGAAACGGGCGGCTTTTTTCTCGACGCGCTGGCGTTGCACGATGCGCCACAGGGCGTTCGAGATGAGCTGAACGGTTTCGACATCCAGCTCGGTATAGTCGGTCGCTTTGTTCGCCACACCGGTTAGCATCACCACTTTGCCATTCTCGATCACCGGCACGGAAATCAGCCGACGCAATTCAGGCTGCGCATCGGAAAAACCAGCAGCAGGAAGCCGGGGAAAGGCTTCTGTATTGGCGGTTACGACAAACTCTTTAGGGAGATGGACCGGTATATTATTGAAAACCGCCGGTTGGCGGTTTTTGACGGACTCACCCAAGATACCGGCTTGGCTGAGAAGAATACGGCTGTCCGCGACGGTTTTCCCACGTGGTTCCTGCCGCGCTCGAGACTCGGCCACCGGTTCCATACAGTCTTCGTCAGGATTGATAAAGTATACAAAAGCCATTTGGCTGGCAGTTAGCTCTTCCGCCAGAAGCATGCCGCGCCGGATGAATTCCGCCTCGTTCAAGTCTTCCGACGCCTTTGGCAGTTCCAACAAAGCTTGCGCACGCCGGGCCTGTAAAATCAGCTTTTGTTCGTTCTCTATACGCTGAGTGACATCAACGCCCACACCATCCCAAACCACGCTGCCATCGGCTTGCCGTTTTGGGCTGGACCGAAATGCAATCCAGCACTGGCGGCCGCTTGGCGGATTGAATAACACGCTGCCTTTATAGACTTTTAATTCCCTGAGACATTCGGCTTCCTCTTCCCGGTATTGCTGAAGCGACTCAGGCGCCATTTGCGCAAAGAACGGATTGATGTCTTCGATCAGTTGCGCGGGCTTCAGCCCGTGCAGTTTCTCCACCCCGGCGCTAATGTATTGCAGAGCGGTCCGCCCGTCCTGCCAGATTCGGTAACGATACACATAGCCGTCCGGCAGATTATCGCCCATCACCCGTAATTGATGCTCCCGCTCCCGCAAAGCCAGCTCGGCTTCGACGCGGGCGGTGATGTTATTCAGCAAACCGTCGAAGGATTCCACTTCGCCCTGCTCGTTGCGGCTTAGCCGGGTAAATTCATCAATCCATATCCAATGGCCGTCGCCGTGCAATAAGCGGTATTCCTGATGATATTCGTCCGGACCATGGGCAATGTGTTGAGCGACTTCGGCTTCGACCCGAAACCGGTCTTCGGGCGGAAGCAAATCCAGATACTTCACTTTGCCCAAGCGCAAATCCTCCGGACGATAACCCCAATCCGCGATATTGGCACTGACGTAACTCACCGGCCAATCCTCGGCGTTGCGCCAGGTTATCGCGACCACCGGAGACCGGCAGACGATGGAATCCAAGTGTTGTAACTCGGCGGTGTGCAGCTCAATCAACTGCTCGAAATGATGATTCAAGCGGCTAAGTTCCAAATGCGTGCGTATCCGCGCCCGCACTTCGTCGATGTCAAAGGGCTTGGTGATGTAGTCGGCGGCACCAATCGAGAAGCCGCGCACTTTGTCCACCGTTTTGTCCACCACGCTGACGAATAACACCGGAATCCGGGTGCCTACGGCTGTGGCCTTGATACGCCGGCACACTTCATACCCGTCCATTTCCGGCATCAGGATGTCCAGCAGCACCACGTCGGGCGGATGGGAGCCCAACACTATTTCCACCGCCTTGCGGCCGTTGTTGGCTACCAGGATGCGGTATTCCTCCTTCAGCGCCTCGGCCAATTCATGGATATTCTCCGGCATATCGTCAACCAGCAGCAGTGCCGGCCGCTCCGCTCTGATCAACATCTGTTCGTTCAAGGAAATTAGTGGCTTGCGGCGATATTGGCGCAATTCCAGTTGCGTCAGTATCCGCTGTTTCAGTAGATCGGGATTGATCGGTTTGGTGATGTAATCGGCGGCACCCAATTTAAGGCCGGCGGCCTCGTCGGCCGATTCCGACAGGGCCGTGACGAAGATGACCGGAATATCGGCCGTCATAGGATCGGTCTTCAGCCGCCGCAACACTTCGTAACCGTCCATGCCCGGCATTTTGATGTCGAGCAATACTAGGTCCGGACCTGGGGCGCGCACCGCCAGTTCCAGGGCTTTTTCGCCGTTGGTCGCGGCGAGAATGGCGTAGTCTTCGCGCAGAATGCTCAATAAAGCATGCAGATTTTCGTTGACGTCATCGACGATCAAAATACTCGGTTTGCTGTTATTCGTCTGGGACATGTTAATCTCGCTGCTCTAATGATGGCCCAGCCAGCAGGCGTTGTTGCACCGCCACCAACATAGCGATGGCTTGATCTATGTTAAACGCATCGACCTCGGCGGCAATCGCCTCGAAATCGGCTTCGAACTCGCTTCCGGCCGTACCCTTGCGTAAATCGCCGATTAACGCTTCGGCTGCGCCTAAATCGCTTTCCAACACAGCCATTAAGCGGGTAATTTTAGCGCTTATGGCCTCGACCGATAGCGGTTGTGCCGGCAATGCGGCCGGCGTCGGCGGCGGGGTAAGACTATCGATGTCGGTCATCACTTGTTGCAATAAGTCGCGCAGCTGCTCAATGTGTTCCGCGGCAGGCCGTTGCTGTTGTTTAAGCCCGGCATCAATGCCGGCAATGCACTCGTAAAATGCATTGGCGCCGATATTGCCGGCTACGCCTTTCAAGGAATGACAATAATTTTCAGCGGCCGTGAGATTATCGGTTTGCAATATACGCTGTAATTCGTCTACTGCGTTGGCGTAATGTTCGCGAAACCGTCTGAGTTGTTTACGGTAAGCCGCTTCCTTTCCGCCGATGCGGCGAATACCCTCGCTGACTTGCAAACTTTGCAGGCCCAATAACTCGGGAGAACAAACCACCCGTGCCGGCGCTTCATTGACCGCATAGGTCTCGGCCTGCGTATCGCTAGAAGCGGCAGGCAGCCATTTTGCCAAACAGGAAAACAAGCTTTGCGGTTCCACCGGTTTAGTAATGTGGTCGTTCATGCCGGCCGCCCGGCTTTCTTCGGCATCGCGGGCCATTGCCAACGCGGTCATGGCGATAATCGGCAAACTGGCGAAGCGTTCTCCCCCCGCTTGCCCGGCCAAAGCGCGAATCCGCCGCGTGGCCTCCAGACCGTCCATCACCGGCATCTGGATGTCCATCAATATGCAATCGTACTGATACCGCTGCACCATCGCCAACGCTTCTTCCCCGTTCACCGCCTCATCCGCCGCGATATTCATACTGCGCAACAATTCGACAGCAAATTCGCGATTGATGGCGTTATCTTCTACCAATAAAACGTGGCGGCCAAGCAAATTCGGCGGCGCCTGAGCGGCGGCATACTGCGATTCCTGCCTTTCGAGGACGTCGCCCCGCCCCAATGCCGACAGCATACTATCCAACAGCGACGACGGCGAAACCGGCTTGATCAGAAAACCGTCTACTCCGGCTTGGTGAGCCAGCGACATCACGTCTTCGCGGCCGTATGCGGTGACCATGATCACCTTAGGTTGCAGCACAATGGCCGCATCGGCATGAATCCGCCTAGTGGCTTCGTCGCCATTCATGCCGGGCATCCGCCAGTCCATCAACACCAGATCGAAGGGATGCTCGGCGGCGGTTTCCAGTAAACGAATCGCAGTGGCGCCATCCCCGGCCACGCTGACGTCCAACTGAAAAAATCGCAACATTTCCGCGAGTATTTCTCGGGAAATGTCGTTGTCCTCCACCACCAGCACCCGGATGCCTTTCAGTAACGATCCGGTCTGATCCAGCAATTCCCGGCGACGCGCCTCGGCCTGTTGGGCAATCTGCAGTTGCACCGTGCAACAAATAGTCGTGCCCTGGCCGGGTTGCGAATCTTCCAGCCAGATCCTGCCGCCCATCAGTTCCACCAGGTGTTTGCTAATTGCCAATCCCAAGCCGGTGCCGCCAAACTTCCGGGTAGTGGACTGATCGGCCTGGGTAAATTTCTGAAATAAACGTCCTTGCAACTCACGATCCATGCCGATGCCGGTATCGCGAACCGAAATCTGCAAAATCACCGCGTCAGCCTTTTTGCTGAGCATCCGGAACGCCAATTCCACTTCCCCGCGTTCGGTGAATTTGATGGCATTGCCGCACAGGTTGAGCAGCACCTGTTTTAAGCGTAGCGGATCGCCTCTTAAGGTGGCGGGGATATTCACATCGTAGCGAATTAAAAACTCCACGCCTTTTTGCTCAGCCTGTAGGCCGATAGCATCGGTGAGTTGCTCCAGCACTCTGTCCAGCGCAAACTCGGTAGACTCAAACTCCAGCTTACCGGCTTCGATTTTAGAGAAGTCCAGAATATCGTTGATGATCCCCAACAGCGAATGCGCGGCGCTCTGCGCCTTGGTCAAATGGTTGTGCAAGGTTGAGGGTAAATCCTGCTTCAGCGCCAGATACAACATACCCAGAATCGCATTCATCGGCGTGCGGATTTCGTGGCTCATATTGGCCAGAAACTGGCTCTTCGCCAGCGTAGCGGCTTCCGCAGCCTGCCGGGCTTGTTCCAGTTCTACGGTGCGCGCCGCCACCAGCTCTTCCAGATGGTGGCGATAAGAATCCAGTTCGCTCTCCACCCGTTTTTTCTCGGTAATGTCTTCCTTAATGGCCAGATAGTGAGTGACGGCACCGTCCGCTTGCCTTACCGGCGTGATCTGCGCCCATTCGACGTATTCGCTGCCGTCTTTACGGCGGTTAATCAATTCACCGGACCAGCTTTTACCTTGGGTCAGGGTATGCCACATCTCGTCGTAAGTGGCCTGACCGGTGTGCCCGGATTGCAGGATCCGCGGATTTTGGCGGATGGCTTCCTCGCGGCTATAGCCGGTGACCGCCGTAAAGTGCTGATTGACGTACTCGATTTCCGCTTGCAGATTGGTGATGACGATGCTGTTGGGGCTTTGCTCCACCGCAAGCCACAGTTTGCGCAGTTCCGCTTCCGCCTGTTTCAGTTCGGTAATGTCGGTAATCACCGCTACCCGACAGTCACGCTCGGAAAAATGGATGTCGTGCGAGCGAACGATGATGTCGATTACCCGGCCGTCTTTAAGAAGATGCTGCCACTCGCCGATATAGGCAAAACCGCGCAGACTGGCCGCCAAGCTTGCAATGGCTTGTCGCTGTTGTTCCGGGAACAGATCGGTGAGTTTGAGTGCGACGATTTCAGTTTGGCTGTAGCCATATAACTGGATAAACGCATCATTCACCGCGACCATGGCCAGCGTGCCGCGCTCGTAGACCAACATCGGCGCCGGGTTGTGATCAAAAAGGTGGCGGAATTGTTGCTCGATCTGCTTGCGTTCCGTAATGTCCGACCAAATCAGGGACAAATAATTACGGCCTCTGATTTCAATCACTTTGATGCTGACATGGACATTCAACAATGTACCGTTCTTGTGACGGCGCAAGGTATCGAATTGTGCACCGCCGGCTTGCATGAAATCATCCGCTATCTGGCGAACCTGGGCAGCGTCGAATTCGCCCTGAATATCCGGCAGGCGCAAGCCAGCGAATTCCTCGCGGCTATACCCCAAGTGTTGGCAGGCGGCGTCATTGAATTCGATGAACTCGAAAGTTTCGGCATCAATTAGCGTAATCGCATCGGTGGCCTGCGAGACGATGGCGCTGAAAATCCGCTCGCGATTTCTGGCTTTTTCCTCGATGATCCGGCGTTTTATAAAGCTACTCACCCGTTCCGCCACGGCATCGAGCAAGAGTCGTTCTTCGCCTAAAAACTGATCGTCCGGATGCTCGGGCTGCGGTTGCAGATTAGCGATCGAGATACTGCCGGACGCTATACCATCGATTTGAATGGGTACGGTCAGTAAGCTGCTGGAATTTTTGAAATCGCCGCTGACATAGCTTTGGCCGTCCCATTCCATGCGGGCAGCGGTTGCTTCGGGACAAAGCCAGCCGGCAGGTAATAAGTCAACAACGCGCTGTAGCACCTCCGGCAAAGGCTTTTCTAAATCCTCGGTGGCGCGAAAAACCGCGTGCAGACATTTTTGTTCCTTGATGCGCTCATTTAAGGCGATCTGCGTTGCATGCAGCTGGCTAATATCTCGGGCCATGCCCAGCACGCCGATCAATTTGCCGTCGCAGGAATTAACCGGGGTTTTAATGGTTTCGTAGAGTGCTTTATGCTTGCCGTCGGCATAGCTTATCCAGTCCTGATTGCGGATAGGCTCGCCGGCGGCCATGGCTTTAGCATCCTGTTCGCGGTATTTATCGGCTTGTTCGCGGCTGACAAAATCGTAATCGGTCTTGCCGACGATAAGCTGTTCAGGCTTGCCGTACAGGGGTTCGAAGCTCGGGTTACACAGCAGGTAAACGCCGTCGGGATCTTTCAGCCATATTTTGTCGGGCATGGCCTTTAACAAGGTGCGTAGCAAATCTTCTTTTTCGGCCAAGGTTTCCAAGGCCCTTTGCCGCTCGGAAAAATAGCAGGCTAACGCCATGCCCACTACCGATAGCACCACCATGAAAAACCAATAGTTGATTTCGTGATTATCGCCCAAGCTGGGATCGGTCAGGCCGGAACGTCGCCAAACCAAGCCGAACATGGCCTGTGTGGCGGTAACGACCAAAATCAGCGTGGTAGCGCGGCTGCCAAGACGAACAGCCGCCCAACTGACAAATAGAAATATCCAGTAACTTTTCGCGTAAGCGCCGAGGCTGTCGTGAAACCAGTCGAGAAACACCAACTGCCCCACCAAAAAGTTCAGCGCAATAATCATCATGGCTTCGCTGAACGCTTTAGCCCCCTGCAGCTTGCAGGCACTGTTAGTCCAGACCAAAATCAGCGGCGTAACCAATATCACGCCCAGCGTATCGCCCATCCACCAATGTAGCAGCGAGGAAAGCACAGCTTCCTCGCCGATAAATCCGCCAGCAAACAAAGTCAACGTGCCGATTGCCGCAGTCAACGAACAAGCGACAACGCCGCCTACACTTATCAGCACCAGATAATCGCGCAGCGTTTTCAGAGAACGGTCGAAGCCGCGGATGCGCTGCAGCAACCAAGCGCCGGACCAGGCGCCGAAGGTACTACCGATTGATATGCTGGTCGCGCTCAATAACGCTTTGCCTTGCCACAGATTAAGCGCCAAGGCCCCGATGAATATTGCCCAGAGATAGTGGCGGCCGCCCAGCAAAATGGCCGCCAATGCCAGCCCGCTGGCAATAAAAAACACACTGGCACTGCCATTGGGCGCGAAATACAACAAAGCCAATCTGGCCGTTACGATATAAAGCCCGGCAGCAGCTATCCATCTCAGCCATGCAGGCGCCATTGCTTCACGCATAAACCCTCCTCGTGCTGAGAGTATAGCGACTGCCTGGGGGATTTCTAATTTAAATAGCCCGGCTGCTTATTGGCCGGGTTCTTAAACGTTGTCGCACCCGCGCCGGCGGGAGTGTTTATTTGTAAGTAGGCTTACCATCGCCAAAGGCGTTTAAAGACACTTCAAAGTAGAAGAAATTACTCGGTTCGTTGGTATAAGAGCCCTGCCCGCCTTGCGACACGCCTACGGCTCTGGCTTCGGTAAAGTCGCCAGGGGTAAATCGTGCATAGCTCATGCTCCAATCCACATAGGCATTCAGTTTATGGCGCAGGCGAATATCAAACTCGTGTCCCAGGAAAGTCCCGCTGCGGCCCGTGGTGTCGCGCAAACCGGCCCGGTTCCAGCCACCGGCCGCACTTTCCTCCCAGTAAGCGTTGTAGCCGGTATCGATACGCACGTCTTTGTAAGGCGAAAACTCCAGTCTGGCCTTCGGCGCGATGATATTGTCCCAGGAGAAATAATCATTCCGCGACCAGGGTTGGTTAAAGCCGTAGAACGCATCGAAGCGTTGATTGATGTTGTCGCCGGCGTTTTTATCGCCCGTGCCGTAACCGTAATAGAGACTGGCGCGGGGTTTCCAATCGTGGTCGAAGCTGTAACCTAATTCCAAGGAGTAGGCCAAGGCGTCGTGCTGGCGTAAGGTCTCCCGCGTCCCGGACAAGGAGCCGAAGCGCCCGAATTGCTTATTGATGTCGGCATCGAAATCAAAGCCGCCGCCGAAAAAGCCGTAAGCTCTAAGACCCGGCGCATAAATATCCATACTGGCCTTGCGATTGGCTGCCACCCGGTTGGCGGGATCACCGTCGGTTTTGCGCCCCAAGAAATAAGGCTGGATGGTGACAAACTCGGACCATTGTTTCAGGCTGAGTACGGCGCCGTAGATCCAGGTGTCTTCATCCGGTTGGTCGAATTCGTATTTGTAGCGCTCCACCGGTTGCAAGGCAAAAGTATCCAAATCCCAGTCATTCTGCTTCTTGCCGAAGTGTACTCGGTAACCTTCGAAGTTGTTGGTGGTGTTACGGAACTCGTTGTTACCAATCAAACGCCTATCCAGCAATTCCAAGTGCATACGGCCGGCACGAATACTGAGGGGCCGGTTATGGCCTAAGGCATTGGCGAAATACAACTCACCATAGCCCTGGATCATCTCAAACTCGTTCACATCGGCATCGGTTTTCGGGTACAAACCGTTATAACTGCGCGCATCCTCCATTTCGACCGCAAAGCGTAACGGATCGAGGATTTCTTTGATGCCGACGTAGGCGCGGGTCCTCAGCAGCCACAGGTTATCGGCATCGGGCCGCCACTCTGAGGTGCCTGAGCGTTGCGGCCTGAAGTCGTTTTCGCGGTATTCGTAGCGGGTCCGAAAATCCAGCCCGACATCCAGCCATTTCACATCGCGAAATTGCTCGAACTGGGTTTTACTCAAATTGCGCACGTACAAAGGCGGATCGGTTGGCGCAGGTTCGACGCGATAGCCTTTGGTCGGGACATAATAATCTTCGGCGTTGACCAGGACCGGCCAAGCCAGCAACAAGCCAAGTGCACCTGCTGCCCGTACTGTATAAATTAAAGGTCGTTTCATGTGGGTAACTGTGGGTTTAGAGTAGTTAATGGCCGGTACACAAAAAGATTCTGCTCATCTCGCCGTCCTTTGGCTGAGTGGCAACAAGCGAACAACTATTTAGCGGCGTTAGCCTTAGTCTAGTTGGAACCCGCTTATACAGAATCTTTTTGCTGGCCCAGCCGAAAACGTTCGCGCTTATCGATCTGGACGATGCGGCCGTCGTGAATCACGACTTCAACCGAGCCAAACCGAATATCCTGCACAATCGTCGCAATTTGCAATGCAATCTCCTTGTTATCGCCTTGCTTCAATGCATGGCCGTTAAGTTCAATCGCCATATAGCCTCCTGAGGTATGGTGGGTTATCGTGGTTTGATGAATCCTTGTCTTGGCAGCATTAGCGCCAATGACCGTGGACAAATGGTAAGAAAACCACAAAGCGATTGAAAACGATATAAACAGAAATATATATCTGTTAATTGGATATATGACATGGCGAATATTTACCTTCCCATCCTGGCCGCAATAGCCAAAATTCGCCCGCTTGTTATCTAAATAAAAGATTATCAATTCAATTTATATCATTTCCGTTGGCATTTAAGTTTCTCTATCCTGTCAGCACCTACTGACTGTTTCCAGAGAAACACCATGACCCAAAGCAATATCATGCCGGGCTTTCGACCGGCACTGGCCTACACCTTGTTCTACCTTGGACTGGTGGTTCTGATCCCATTAAGCACCCTGGTATTTAAGAGCTTGCAACTAGGTTGGGGCGAGTATCTGGACATCATTAGCAATAATCGAGTGGTATCGTCGTTTCGGGTCAGCTTCGGCACGTCGCTGATTGCCGCCTTGGTGGCCGGCGTATTCGGATTTGTCATCGCCTGGGTGTTGGTGCGCTATCCCTTTCCCGGCAAGCGCTTTTTAGACGCTTTAATTGACCTACCGTTTGCCTTACCGACGGCAGTGGCCGGCGTGATCCTGGCAACCATCTTTCAGCCCAGCGGCATGCTAGGTAAATGGTTGATGAGCTCATTGGGCGTGCAAGTGGCTTACAAGCCGCTGGGGATTGTGGTGGCGTTAATTTTTATTGGCATCCCCTTCGTAGTGCGAACCGTCGAGCCGGTATTGCAGGAATTTGATACCACAATGGAAGAAGCCGCATCCAGTCTGGGCGCTACTCGCTTGCAAGTGTTTGCGCAGGTGATCTTTCCCAACATTTTTCCGGCGCTGTTGACCGGCGTATCGCTGGCGTTTGCCCGCGGGGTTGGCGAGTACGGTTCGGTGATCTTTATCGCCGGCAATCTGCCTTATGTCTCGGAAATTGTCCCGCTGTTGATCATCACCAAACTGGAGCAGTACCAATATGCCGGGGCGACGGCGATTGCACTGACGATGCTGCTAGTGTCGTTTTTGTTGCTACTGATCGTTAATTTATTGCAGCTCTGGGCGCGCCGCCGCTCCGGGCAAATTTAGGAGGCATCATGCACGCCAATGTTCATGTGATTAGCGACGCCACCGGCCAAGCACACTTCAAAGCACTGCACGATCCATTTTGGGTGCGCTGGGGCCTGGTCGGCATCGCGGTAGGTTTTATTGTGTTGTTTCTGTGCGTCCCGCTAGGTTTGGTGTTGTATCAGGCGTTCTCCAAAGGTTGGCAAGCCTATTGGACAGCGCTGGCGCAACCGGATGCCATCGCCGCGATGCAGCTGACCTTGCTGGTGGCATTGATCACCGTGCCGCTGAATACCGTATTCGGCGTCGCCGCAGCCTGGGCCATCACCCGTTTCGAGTTTTGGGGCAAAAGCTTATTGACCACCTTGATCGATTTGCCGTTCTCGGTATCGCCGGTTATTTCGGGACTGATTTTTGTGCTGATGTTCGGCGCCCAAGGCTGGTTCGGACATTGGTTTTCCGAGCATGACATTAAAGTGATATTCGCGGTGCCCGGCATCGTGCTCGCAACCATCTTTATCACCTTTCCTTTTGTGGCGCGCGAACTGATTCCGCTGATGCAGGAAATGGGCAACGAGGAAGAAGAAGCAGCGCTATCGCTGGGTGCCAGCGGCTGGCAGACATTCTTTAAAGTGACTTTACCCAATATCAAATGGGCCTTGCTGTACGGCGTGTTGCTTTGCAATGCCAGGGCGATGGGCGAATTCGGCGCGGTATCCGTGGTATCCGGCCATATTCGCGGCGTGACCAACACCCTGCCCTTGCATGTGGAAGTCAGTTACAACGATTACGACGTGATCGGCGCATTTTCCAGCGCCTCGATATTAGCCTGCCTGGCCATCGTTACGCTGGTTTTGAAAAGCGTTTTGGAATGGAAGCAGGCCAGAGCCTAAAGACGAAAATACGCCGACATTCTGAGGCGTTTAACATCCGGTATTGAGATAAAAACATGAGTATTCTGCTAAACAACATCAGCAAAAACTTCGGCAAATTTGCCGCCTTATACGACGTCAACCTGGAAATTCCGGAAGGCGAGCTGGTGGCCTTGCTGGGCCCATCCGGCTGCGGCAAAACCACCTTGTTACGGATCATCGCCGGCCTGGAAACCCCGGATTTCGGCCGGGTACTGCTCAGCGGCGAAGATAAGACCGAGCAACATGTCAGCCGGCGCGGGATTGGTTTTGTGTTTCAACATTACGCCTTGTTCCGGCATATGACGGTGTTCGACAACATCGCCTTCGGTTTGCGGGTCAAGCCACGCAAGGAACGGCCTACCGAAGCCTTTATCAGCAAAAAAGTGCATTCTTTGTTGGAGTTGGTACAACTGGATTGGCTGGCCGACCGCTTCCCGGATCAATTGTCAGGTGGCCAACGGCAGCGGATAGCTTTAGCTAGAGCCCTGGCGGTAGAGCCCAGCGTATTGTTACTGGACGAACCGTTCGGTGCATTGGATGCCAGCGTGCGCAAAGATCTGCGGCAATGGCTGCGCAATCTGCATCAGGAACTCCATGTCACCAGTATTTTTGTGACCCACGATCAGGAAGAAGCCATGGAAGTGGCCAGCCAAGTCGTCGTATTGAATCAAGGCCGTATCGAGCAACAAGGCGCCCCGGCGGATATTTACGATCACCCGGCCAATGCCTTTGTCTCTAAATTCATCGGGCAAACCAACGTCTTCGATCTATCGGAAACCGAAAGCAACTGGCTGCAACGTGCAGGGATTCTGGCGGAAAAACCGCAAGGCATCTTCGCGCACGTCCGCCCGCATCATATCGACATCGTCAAAGCCGAAGAAGCCTCCGGCTCGCCGGTAACCTTGAAGGACTGGCAACATCTGGGCGCGACGATACGCATCGAACTGTTCAATCCGCAACATAACGGTTCCGGTGCGACGCTGTTTGCGGAGATGCCCAACGAACGCTTCAAACAACTGAATTTAAACAAGGGCGACCGCGTGGCGGTGCATATCAAACAAGCGCATTGGTTTAATTGACAGCACCCCTCATAGTTCGGGCTATGCCAAACATAGCCCGGTACCGGCATTTGACCCGGTTCGCGATTGTTGCCCATCGCTCAAATCACCCCATGGAAAGACCGATATGAATCTAAATCAGCTTGAATTATTGCGCGTCCTCAAAGACACCCAGTTCAACCAATCCAAAGCCGCGGAAATCATGCATGTGGTGCAGTCGGCCGCCAGCCGACAGTTACAATTATTGGAGGAGGAATTGGGCTCGCCGCTCTACGAACGCCACGGCAAAAAACTGCTGGGTTTGACACCGCTGGGCGAGCAGGTCATGGAGCAGGTAGACAGAATCAATCAAGCCAAAAAGAACATCTTGTCGATAGCCGACGACTTTCGGGAGAATCGCAACGGCGCCTTGCATATCGCCACCACCCATACTCAAGCAAAATACTTGCTGCCGGAACCGGTGCAAAAATTCCGGGAGAAATATCCGGGCATCACCATTTACATGGTGCAATCCTCGCCACAAGAATTAATAGAGCAGCTCCATCAGCATCGGGCCGATATTGCCATCTGCACCGAAAAGCTGGACGAGGACGAGAAACTGGTCGTCAAATCCTGCTACGAATGGCAACACATCGCCGTAGTGCCGCGCCATCACCCCTTGGCGCAAGGCGATGTGACCTTGGGCCGGCTGGCCGCATTTCCGATTTTGACTTACTCGCAAGGCTATACCGGCCGTTCGACCATCGAAAAAGCCTTTAAGAACGCCGGCAAGGAACTGGACATAACGCTGTCCGCCGCCGATTCCGACATTATCAAAACCTATGTCAGATTGGGTTTAGGCGTGGGGATTATCGCCGGTACGTCTTACGAAGCGCGCAACGACAATGATTTGGTCGCCAGGGATTTATCGCACCTGATCCCGCGTTCGGTGACGAAAATCGCCTATTTGAAGCAATTATATCTACCCACTTATTTGCAATATTTCATTAACGAGCTGCTTGCCAAAGCCGCCAAGGAGCATGAATATTAAAATCCGGCACGAATTTCGGTTTTGATTTCGATATTTATCATAAGAACCGCCGTAAAAATTTCGACTTTGCGATCCTTCACGCAAAAACAAAGACTTACAAACCGCCCAACCACCGCCGCAAGCTCCTTGCACCGAGGTAAATCATATTTTTAGATTTATATATCTCAAATAGGCATTACAGATAACCGAACCAATCGAACCTGTATTGACAGCCTTCGTTTAAACCAAGTACTTTAAAAAAAATCGCTGACCGGACCACCGGAAGCCAGTACGCCTGAATTGATAAGCAGGCTGCTGGCTTTTTTTTTGGCCCGCAGAAATCCGACAGGGAGTAATACCGTCATGACGCATTGGTATCCAGATAACTCGCAATCAATAGGCAAAACCCCATTAGTCCGGCTAAACCGCATTACCGACGGCGCGCCGGTGACTTTGCTGGCTAAAATCGAAGGCCGCAATCCAGCCTATTCCGTGAAATGCCGCATCGGCGCGGCGATGATTAACGACGCCCAGCAACGCGGCTTGCTGACCGACGGCAAAGAACTGATAGAACCCACCAGCGGCAATACCGGCATCGCCCTAGCCTTCATAGCCGCCGCGCGCGGCATTCCACTAACGCTCACCATGCCGGAAACCATGAGTCTGGAACGGCGCAAATTATTGGTGGCTTATGGCGCCAAACTGGTCCTCACCGAAGGCGCCAAGGGCATGAAAGGCGCGATAGCCAAAGCCGAAGAAATTGCCGCGTCCGATCCGGACCGCTATGTACTGCTGCAACAATTTAAAAATCCCGCCAACCCCAGCATCCACGAACTCACGACTGGCCCGGAAATCTGGACCGACAGTGACGGTGCCATCGACATTTTAGTCTCCGGCGTCGGCACCGGCGGCACCATTACCGGCGTTTCGCGCTATATCAAATTCAAGCAGCGCAAACCTATCGTTTCCATTGCGGTGGAACCTGAGGCCAGCCCGGTACTGAGCCAATTCCGAGCCGGCGAACCGCTACAACCGGCACCACACAAGATTCAAGGCATAGGCGCCGGCTTCGTGCCGGATGTGCTGGATTTGTCCCTGGTTGACGAAATCGCTCTGGTGAGCAATGACGATGCCATAGCCTATGCCCGCCGTCTGGCGCGCGAGGAAGGCATCTTGGCCGGCATTTCCTGCGGTGCGGCAGTGGCCGCCGCGGTACGGGTGGCAAAGCGTCCGGAACACGAAGGCAAAACCATTGTGGTCATTTTGCCGGACTCCGGCGAGCGCTATTTGAGCTCGGCCTTGTTCGAAGGCCTGTTTGACCCGCAAGGTGTAGCGCTATGACCTTAAGCGAACACGGCCAACGCTGGGAAATCGATGCTCTGGTTGCAGAACTGCGCGAACTGCGCCTGCAATCCCTGGAAAACCGGCATCGCCGCGAGCATCCGCCCAAATTGCCTTCCCGTAAGATTTTGAGCCAAATCGTCGACAACTTGGGCGCGGCGCTGTTCCCAAACCGACTAGGAATGCCCGACCTGACTGACGAAGGCATCGATTATTTCGTCGGCCACACGCTGGATAGTCTGCTACGGCAATTGCAACGGCAAATCGGCCTGGAATTGCAATTTGTCGCCGAACAGCAAGGCCTATCCCTGGATACTCGCAGCCAAGCGACAGACATCACCCGGCAGTTTGCGGCCCAGTTGCCTGCTGTGCGGCAATTGATCGACACAGATATTCAAGCTGCCTACGAGGGCGACCCCGCCGCGCGTTGCGCCGATGAAGTGTTGGTTTGCTATCCAGGCATCACCGCGGTGATTCATCACCGACTAGCGCATGTGCTGTACCAATTGGGTCTGCCGTTGGTGGCGCGCGTGATCAGCGAAGTTGCGCATTCCGCCACTGGGATCGACATCCATCCGGGCGCGCAAATCGGCGAAAGCTTTTTTATCGATCACGGCACCGGCGTGGTAATCGGCGAAACCGCGGTCATTGGCCGGCGGGTGCGTTTATATCAAGCAGTCACGCTGGGCGCCAAACGCTTTGACAAGGACGACAACGGCATTCTGGTTAAGGGTAACGCCCGCCACCCCATCGTCGAAGACGACGTGGTGATTTATGCCGGTGCCACAATTTTGGGCCGCATCACGATAGGCCGGGGTTCGACGATAGGCGGCAACGTCTGGCTCACCCACAGCGTGCCGCCGGACAGCCTGGTAAGCCAGGGCCAGTATCGGACCGAAGTATTTGCCGGCGGCGGCGGGATTTAAGACTCAACGGCAAATCGGCACTTTTTCAAACCAACATTCATTAATCCGTCACTAAAAACACTTTAACCAACCACCACCCACTAAGAAAGGAAAATCACCATGTCAGACATTCATCAAGCCCATACCGCGTTAGGCGACGTCGCTGCGCGCACCTTATCCAACGCCACCAAAACCGTGCCCATGATGGGTACGATCACGCCTCGCTGGCTGGTGCATTTGATGCACTGGGTACCAGTCGAAGCGGGTATTTACCGGGTCAACAAAGTTAAAAGCGAAACCAGCATCGCCGTCGACTGCTCCAGCCTCGATGAAAAAGTGCTGCCGCAAACCTATGTGGATTACGAAGAATGGGGCCGCGAATATCGCTTGAACGCCGTCAACACCGTACTGGACGTTCACACCCGCGTCGCTGATTTGTACAGCAGCCCTTACAACCAAATCCACGAACAGTTGCGTTTGACTATCGAAACCGTCAAAGAGCGTCAAGAAAGCGAGCTGATCAACAATGCCGAATACGGCTTGTTAAACAACGTCGCGCCCGCGCAAAAAGTACAAACCCGTAAAGGCTCGCCAACTCCTGACGATCTGGACGAGTTGATTGCCCGAGTCTGGAAAGAACCCGCCTTCTTCCTGGCCCACCCACGCGCCATCGCCGCCTTCGGCCGCGAAGCTACCCGCCGCGGCACACCACCGCCAACCATCTCCATGTTCGGTTCGCAATTTTTAACTTGGCGCGGCCTGCCTTTGATTCCGACCGACAAGCTAAAAATCACCAACGGCAAAACCAATATCCTGCTGTTGCGCACCGGCGAAAGCCGTCAAGGCGTAGTCGGTTTGTATCAACCCAATCTGACCGACGAACTGAGCATGGGCCTGTCCGTGCGTTTCATGGGCATCAACCACAAAGCTATCGCCTCCTATCTGGTATCGCTGTATTGCTCGCTGGCGGTGTTGACCGAGGACGCCATCGGCGTATTGGAGAACGTCGAAATAGGCAACTACTATGACTACCAATAACAGTGATCTGGCTGGCCTGGCGCAACAAGCGCTGAGCGGCGGCACCGTGCCCGCGGGCTTGCCGGATGCCGCCGAATTGACGCGCTTGGCCAATCAGATTTTCCTGGAAGTGCCTAATGCTGGCGAAGCCATCGATACCGTGCCGGTCTCGGCGGCAACTGCCGTACCGTTTAATAACGTCAGCTCCGGTTTCGACTCCCGGCCCGGCATTGACGACACGGCTATCTCAGCCCTGGTGCAACGCAGTTTTGCTTTGCCTGGTACAGCGGATTTGCAAACGGCCCTTGCCACACCGTTTGGTAAAAGCCAACCCACCACGCCCAGCGCTTCATCGTTTTATTTTTTAAACGACGTATCGGCATTGGCTCGCGCGGCGCAAATACCGGGTTTAGGTTCTGCGCATCCGCCATTTGATGTGCATGCAGTGCGGCGAGACTTTCCGATTTTGCAAGAGCGCGTAAACGGTTATCGGCTGGCCTGGCTGGATAACGCCGCGACCACGCAAAAGCCGCAGGTAGTGATTGATCGGATTTCCGAGTTTTATCAGCACGAAAACTCCAACATCCACCGGGCCGCGCATGAATTAGCGGCACGAGCTACCGATGCCTATGAAGGCGCACGACAAATCGTCGCGCGTTTTATCAATGCCTCGTCCGCCGATGAAGTGGTGTTCGTGCGTGGCGCTACCGAAGCCATCAACCTGGTTGCCAAAAGTTGGGGCAAGCAAAACATTGGCGCGGGTGACGAAATTGTCATCAGCTGGCTGGAACATCACGCCAACATCGTGCCCTGGCAGCAATTGTGCGCGGAGACCGGAGCGGTACTCAGAGTCATTCCGGTCGATGATAACGGCCAAGTGATTTTGTCCGAATATCAAAAACTGCTGAATGCCAAAACCAAGCTGGTGTCGTTTACCCAGGTCTCTAATGCCTTGGGCACCGTCACGCCGGCGCAAGAAATGATCGAACTGGCTCATAGGGCCGGCGCTAAAGTATTGCTGGACGGCGCGCAATCGGTGTCGCATTTAAAGGTTGATGTACAGTCCTTGGATTGCGATTGGCTGGCATTCTCCGGACATAAGATCTTCGGTCCGACCGGTATCGGCGTGCTGTACGGCAAGGCGGAAGTTCTGGAGGCTACTCAACCTTGGCAAGGCGGCGGGAATATGATCGAAGACGTCACCTTCGAGAAAACCGTCTACCAACCGGCACCCGCCAAATTTGAAGCCGGCACCGGCAATATTGCCGATGCGGTGGGTTTGGGTGCGGCGCTGGAATACCTAAACAAGATCGGTATCGAAAATGTAGCCCGCTACGAGCATGAGTTGCTGGTTTACGCCATGCATGCGTTACAGGCCATTCCCGGACTGCGGTTGATCGGCACCGCGCCGGAAAAAACCAGCGTGGCGTCGTTCGTGATAGACGGTCATAGCACTCAAGATATTGGTAAAGCCTTGAATGAGGCCGGCATCGCCGTGCGCTCCGGCCATCATTGCGCACAGCCCATTTTGCGCCGCTTTGGCTTGGAAAGTACCGTAAGACCCTCGTTGGCGTTTTATAACACTTACGAGGAAATCGATAGGTTAACGGCAACCCTAAAACGGTTGCAGTGCACTTCTCGGCGATTTTAGCCTACCATTTTGGGGTCAAGGCGGCATACAGTCTTGACCTCAAATATTCGCGCTGGACATGCCAACCTATTTTTAACAGCATTTTCAATGTGAGGAAGTGCGAAAAAGCCGCTATAAAACCATCTTGGTTCTCGGGCCTTATATCTAAACGTATCGGTAACGCCAATTATCCTGGCGTTACCGAGCATTTATCTTAACTACGGGTTTCCGTAGCCAGTTCCAGCGCCGACTGCGGTCCGGCCGCCTTGCGTTTTTTTGGCTTAAAGGTTTTGACCAGTCTTTTCCATCCAACCACCAGCGAACTGGCGCCCAATACCAAACCGAAACCCACCCAAGTCAACATCCAGGCATCCCAGATCGGCCGGTGATACAGCCAACCGAAATCCCAATGATGCAACCCCGAATACAGCCAACGAAACACCCGGCGACTGCGATCCAGCTTAGCTAACAAGCTACCGTCTTGCGGATCCAGATAAAACCGTGTGCCGGCTGCGTCCGCCAGCTGTACCGCTACCACCGGCAGGGGCTTTTCCACCAAGCTTTGATAATGCCGCGGGTAATAATAGCTATCGTAATCGTCCAGCAATTCCTGGCTGGCGATGGGCATATCTTCTGCCACACGCTGAATCGCCTCGGTTACCGAGATTTTATTGAATTGGTGAACCGCCCCATCCACCGCTTGCGGCAATCGCTGACCATCGCGACCATAGGCCAATAACACCGCTTCGCCGCCCAAACGCCGCCAACCCAACTCGACGATGTCCTTACCCTCGGCCGTATTCAGCGGGCCGGGTTGCCAATTGCGCATCGCGTCGGGTAACACCTTGCCCAAATAACGGTTCAGCTCTTGCCGGGACGGATTGGCTTCGGAAAATAATTTGCCGGGATTGGTATCGATAAATCCGCTCAGCGCCCAAGACAGCGCCACGGTCCCGCCGATCAAACCGCTCCAGAAATGCCATTTAAACCAAAACTCGCGGTAGGGTTGCGTGCGGCCTTGCGAGTAAGTGGGCTTGCCGTTAAATCCCGGCCGCCAGCGCAACCAACCGATAATCAAACCGGTGATGCACGCAATAGTCGCGCCCAAGCCCGACCATAATTGCACATCGTGGCGATATTGCCCCAGACCGATAGCTTCCAGAGGTTTGAATAAATGCAGCCAGTTGCCGGCATAGTAAAACGCCCTATCGACGCGGGTCGAAGCATGCAGCACTTCGCCGGTACGCGCCGAAATCAACAACTCGTCGCCGTCGTCACTAGCTACCCGATGAAACGGCCGCAAAGCCTCCTGATTGCGCAGAATAATCGGCGCTTCCACCGTTTCCACTACTTGCAAATTATGGTTAATACCCTCGCGCTTGAACCAGTCGTCGGCGATGCGTAACGCCTGCTCCACTGAAGTTTCGCGCAAGCTGCCGTCCAGTGCGGACAACGCAAAACGCGCGCCTTGGGTATCTTCCACCAGCCAAAACGGCTCGTCGTTCCGTCTTACCAAGCGGGCATCGGCTATACCGGCAGTCTGTTCGGCGCTATTACCTATCTCGGCTTTTGCTTGCGCGCCATGTTCGCCCATGTTGGCCGGCTTGGATTGATGTTGCACGGCAAACAGCTTGCGTTGTTCGGCACTGCGGTCCCAGGCTTCGCCAAGGCTCAACCAGCCTACTTCCGGTGCTAGGCTTTCCGCGTGCGCCAATTGCTGGCTGCGGCTTTGTGTGGTCGGCGTCGAATAAATAATCGCGATGCCGGTAAAAAACCAGAAAAACATGAACAAAGCCAACACCACCCCCAGCCAGCGATGGGTTTCATATAACAACCAATTCAAAGACTTTTTCATTGCCGCCCTCCTAAACGCCCTTTGTTGATGACACTATCCGTTGAAAACTACTTTGCACTTCGCCCCCTAAACCCTTCCTTAAACCCATATTGACCTGCCTGCGCGGACTTACCCAAACCTTGCACAATCTCCAGGGCCTTTTCGACATTTTCGGCCGGTTGCAAGTCGCCGACGCTGGCGACGATCCTGCCGTCCGCCGCCACCACAAACGTGGTCCGGGCGATAGCGCCGTGATTGACTTGTACGCCGCGGCTGTCCAAGCGCCCGGTTTTCGATTCATCCACGCTCAAGCCGTAAGCATTGGCGATCTTGCCGTCCGCATCCGAGGCCACCGGAAATTTACTGGCGCAGTAATCAGGATCGGCCGAGAACTCGTTCAACCGCTCGATGCTATCCAAAGACACGCCCACAATCGTCGCACCGGCGGCGGCGAATTTGTCGTGATTGATCGCAAAGGTTCTTGCCTGAATATTGCAGCCGCGCCCGTAAGCGGTCGGATAGAAATACACCACCACCGGACCTTTGCCGCGCGCTTCCTTCAAGGAATAGGCAAACGGCTTGCCGGCAAACGAGGCTTGGGTCTGGAAATCCGGTGCCACATCGCCTTCTTGCAAGCCGGCCAGTGCCGAGAACGCGACTAACAGCAATAGTGCGCTACCCAGGAAAAAACGTTTCATATCAACTCCGTAAAAAGGATGGGAATAAGCTTCCGGCGGCACACTCCTCTGCTTACAAGCCCGATAGGTATTCGACCAAGGCATTCAGCTCGTCGTCGTTTAAAGACTTGGCGACCTTGTTCATCACGGCTTCCGGGCTATTTTTGCGTTCGCCCAGCTTCCAATTGGTCAATTGACTGCGCAGATAAACCCGACGCTGGCCACCTATCACCGGGTAAATGACGTTATCCACCACCTTGCCTTTACCGTTTTCGCCGTGACAACTGGCGCATGCCGGCAAATCCCGCGCCGCATCGCCGTTTACAAACAAATTTTTAGCGAGCGGATTGTCGGCGATCCGCTCGCCTCGCATGACTTTTTGGCTGGCAAAATATGCGGCGATGTCGGCCATGTCTTCTTGTGTCAGATCGGCGGCCATCACATTCATGATTTCGTGATTGCGAGCGCCGGATTTAAAATCGCTGAGCTGTTTAACCAGATAGCCGGCGTATTGACCGGCGTGGCTGGGAATTCTGACATCGCCACTGTTGCCGTCCTCACCATGACATTCCTGGCAACGTTCGTCAGCCGACTTTTGTTTACCGGCGACCGGATTGCCGTTGCCGATGCGTTGCAAAGAAAGTTCATCGCCCTGCTCTGCAAATACGGTTTTCGCCGAAGCCAACAAGGCAAAGGTACTAACTGCCAGCCACGGACTGCGGCGGCGCCAATGAACCCTTGCTCTGCGGCGTTTGGTTTCGGGCGACACAGCACTTAGCCAACGGCAAAACCCCATGCCTAGTTCGCCTTCGGTCGCTCAGCGGCGAGCTTTTCCACGATTTCCAGTGCTTTGGCGACATTTTCTTCCGGCTTCAAGCCGCCCAAGGTCGCGGCGATTTTGCCGTTCGGCGTGATCACGAAGGTCGTGCGCTCGGCAAAGCCGTGGTTGATTTCCACGCCCCGGCTATCGGTTTTACCCGGCGCGGCGGCTTTCACGGCAATATCGTAATTGCCGGAGATTTTGCCGTCGGCATCCGATGCCACCGGAAACTTGCTGGCGCAGTAATTGGGGTCGGCGGAAAAGTCGTTCAGGCGTTCGATGCTGTCCAGTGATACACCGACGATACTGGCGCCGGCGGCGGCGAATTTTTCGTGATTGACCGCAAAACTATGCGCCTGCACATTACAGCCGCCGGTATAAGCGGATGGATAGAAATACACCACTACCGGACCTTTTTTCAAAGCCTCTTCCAGCGTGTAATTAAAAGCCTTGCCGGCCAAGGAAGCTTGCGCTTGAAAATCCGGAGCTGGATGGCCTTCCGGGAGCGCGGCCAACACCGGCAAAGCAAATACGGCAGGCAGGAGGCTTTTCAAAAATAAGTTTTTCATAATGCTTCAATTAGAGGGGTTTGTATTTGTCGTGGCAGGCGCCGCGGCATTGTTTGGAAAAGTCGTTGGCGGCAACGGCAGCGGTATCGAAATCGCCGGCCGTCAGCGCATTCTGAATATTCGCCGCCTTGTCCTGATATTCCTTGGCGTTATGCGTGGCATCGTCGGCATTGCCACGCTTGGCAAAAAATCCTTCGACCAGTTTGAATTCGTCCTGTAATTGCTTGGCTTGGGTTACCGCGGTGTTGGCGTCCTTGGCGGCAATATTGTTTTGCACTTCCTGAATTTTGGTTTCCACGTCATTCATTAACTCTTCGAAATCGAATTCGCTTTCGGCAATCACCGCGCTGCTGCTAAGAACCAAGCCAATTCCGAAAAGATAAATCGTCTTTCGCATATCGTTAACCCTGTCGCGGCATTACCCGCCGCATTAAATAATGTTCTCGGAACATCTCTAAAATTCCCTCTTCTCCAAACAGGACTCAGACGAAACACTGTCACCCAAGGCCCCCACAAAGGCCCGGCTGCGCGTATTACCGGGAGATATCCGGTCTGCCGTCCATTGGCCCCAGCCTCCTTGCCGGGATAAACGCTCACCTGACAGCGTCGTCCTAACGCCCTGTTTGATAAAGAAGGAATTTCAGAGATGTCCACATTGATTCAAATTCGCGTTACACCAGGCTAATAGCCGGCTCGGCGAATCGCTTACCCGAAAGCGCCACGCCTTCGGGTAAGACTCTAAAGCCCGACCTTAGGCAATCAATTCCTTGATCACTTTGCCGTACACCACGGTTGGACGTTCCGAACGGCCTTGATACTTGTAAATCAGTTTCAAGTGATCCAGACCCAACTGGTTCAGCACCGTCGCATGCAAGTCATAGGTATCCACTTCGGTACCTTTGATGGCTTGTACGCCCAGTTCGTCAGTACCACCATGGGTGTAGCCGGCTTTGACGCCGCCGCCCGCCATCCATTGGGTATAGCCCCAAGGGTTGTGGTCGCGACCGTCGCCGGATTCGCTCCATGGCGTGCGGCCGAACTCGGAGGTCCACACCACCAGCGTTTCATCCAACAAACCTTTGGCTTTCAAATCTTTCAACAAGCCGGCAATCGGTTTGTCGATAATTTTCGAATGTTTGCTGTGGTTGTCTTCGATGTTTTGGTGCGCGTCCCAATCGCGGCTGTCGCCTTTGATGTCGGTCGGGCCGGATACGACTTGCACGAAGCGCACGCCGCGTTCGGTCAAGCGTCTGGCACGCAGCAGCAACTCGCCGTAAGGGCGGGTGATTTCATCGTTCAGACCGTACAGCGCTTTGGTTGCATCGGATTCCTTACTAAAGTCAACCGCTTCCGGTGCGGTTTCCTGCATGCGGTAAGCCAACTCATAAGACTCGGTGCGGGCTTGCAGTTCGCTATCGGTCGGATAGTTGGCCGCATGTTGTTGATTAATCTGTTTCAACAAGTCCAGAGCATGGCGTTTTTCCGCGTTAGCCAGATATTCCGGGTTGTTCAAATGCAGAATCGGCGAATTGCCCGGACGGAACGGCGTACCTTGGTAAACCGCGGGTAAAAAGCCGGATTCCCAGTTGGTCACACCGCCGCGTGGTTCGCGTTTGTCGTTATACAACACCACGTAAGCAGGCAGATTCGGGTTCGCGGAACCAAGAGCATATTGCACCCAGGCACCCAGTGTTGGCCGGCCAGGGTTCAAGCCGCCGGTGTTCAACTTCATGATGGAAATATCGTGGGTCGCACCAACAGTCACACTGGATTTAATAAACGCCAAGTCGTCGGCGTGTTCCGCCAGATTGGGTAGCCAATCGGAAAACCAGGCGCCGCTTTGACCGTGCTGTTTCCAGTCGCGTTTGGTGGCGATCAATTTGGTGATACCGCCTTGAGTACTGGTTTTGATACCTTGCAAAAACGATGCAGGGATACCGGTACCGGCTTGTTTGACCAACTGCGGTTTGTAGTCGTACAAGTCCAGCGTGCTGGGGGCACCGGACATGTGCAGCCAGATGACGGTTTTGGCTTTAGGCGCAAAATGCGGCGCTTTCGGCGCTAAAGGATTGGCACCGGCCAAGGCTTGCAGGGCTGGGTCGTCCGCCAGGGCAGTGGCAATGACGCCACCACCGGGCAGAAAGCCGCTGACGGCCAAGCCGCCTAAGCCATAGCCGGTTTTTATTAAAAAATCGCGACGTGATTTGTTGTTCATTATCTAAACCTCTTGAATAGTATTTTGTGTCGGCAACTGCTTCGGGTCCGGTAAGGCGCCAACCGATTTGGCAGACGCCCACTTAAACCGAGTCGTATGTATCGTTAAAACCGGTAGATGAACTCGTTGGAGTTAGCTACCACGTGGACCAAATCCACGAATGCAGCGGCTCTCACAGGGTCACCCAGCGGCTTGTCCTTAACGCCGGCCGGTACGTTCACTTCAAACTTGCCATCCGCCGCCTTGGCGCGAATGATGGCTTCCTGTTCATTCAAGAAGGCCTGCAGCGACTCTTTTTCATCATCCTTCGGTTGCCGTGCAAACAAGATTTGATACAGTCTGCTGATCCGATCTTCCTCATCTTCACCCGCCTCGTTGATCACCCGACCAGCCAAGGATTTAGACCAGTCGAATATCAGTTCGCTGTTGTACAGGGTCAGGGCTTGCAACGGCGTGGTGGTAACCTCGCGTTTGCTGTGCGCTTCCTGCGGCGACGCCATGTTGAAGGAATCCAGGATCGGATAAGGGATACTGCGCCGGGTAAAGATGTACAAACTGCGGCGGTTCTGATCATGCACATCCTTCGAGGTTTTCCAGGCCGGATCGCCTTGGAAGTTACCGCTGGCGGTGTTGATCGCTTTGGGCAACGGCGGGTACACGCTAGGTCCGCCCACTTTCTCTTCCAACTTGCCAGCTGCGGCTAACAAGGAATCCCTGACCTGCTCCGCTTCCAAACGTTGGCGTGGAAACACTGCCAGCCATTGGTTTTCGGCGTCGGCTTTGGCCACGTCTTCGCGATAATCCGACGATTGGCGATAAACGCTGGACAGCAGAATCTCACGATGCAGTTTTTTCACGCTCCAGCCGTCGTTGACGAATTTGGAGGCCAGGTAATCCAGCAACTCGGGATGCGTCGGTTTTTGACCGGCTTTACCGAAATCGCTGACGGTGGTCACGATACCTTTACCGAAATACTGGTCCCAAATCCGGTTGGTAAATACCCGAGCGGTCAATGGATTGGTCGGACTGGTAATCCATTTCGCCAGCGCCGAACGGCGACCGGATGAAAACGGTAAAGGTTTGATGTCCGGTTTTTCATCGGTAATCGCTTCCGGGAACGCCGGTTGCACTTCTTCCAATGGTTTTTCGTGATCGCCCACCGCAAATACATAGCTAGGCGGCGCATCCGGATGACCCAGTTCGGTCATCGCCGAAATGGTGTTGGAGGATGTGGTCGGTTTCAGATCGTTGAATTTTTTAAGTTCTTTATCCAGTTTTTCCAACTCAGCCCATTGCTCGGCGATTTTTGGATCGCGCGTTTTAGCATCGGTACTTTCGCCTTTTTCCCGGAAATAAGATTCCAAGCTACCTTCGTCGGTCACATTGGCCAAACGGTGGTTAACCCAACGGTCGCGAGCGTTCCATTGCTCTTTAGGTTTAAAGATCGCTTCCCGCGAGTCGGTCAAATAACGTTCCTTGTGATATTTAAGTGCCTCTTCCCTGTGCGTATCGATAATGGCTTTTTTCTTGGCGCGAATCTCTTTAGTCGCCTCTTCCCATTTGGCGTACTGTTGTTCGTAGGCTTTTTCCACCTCGCCTTTCTTCGCAGGGATGTTGTCTACCGGCGCGATGTTGGCAAAGAACGACTGTAGCGAGAAATAATCTTTCTGGCTGATCTTGTCGAATTTATGGTTATGGCAACGCGCGCACTCCACGGTTTGACCCAGCACCACCTTGCCCACGGTATCGGTAATGTCCGTGGTGATTTGGTATTTGCGTTGTACCAAGTCTCGGGAGTTGCTGTTGTCCGGGAATTGCGCCATGAAGCCGGTGGCCACCAGGGCTTGTTCGTCGCCCGGCCACAATTCGTCGCCGGCCAATTGCTCCTGAATAAATCTGCTGTACGGTTTGTCCTGATTAAATGAGTTGATCACGTAATCGCGGTAACGCCACATGTTCAAGCGGTCGTTATCGTTTTGAAAACCGGTACTGTCGGCGTAACGTGCCAAATCCAGCCATTTACGGCCTTGGCGCTCGCCGTATTTCGGCGAAGCCAACAAGCGGTCCGCCAATTTTTCGTAGGCATCAGGCGATTTATCATTAACAAACGCATCGACTTCTTCCGGGGTGGGAATGACACCCCACACATCCAGCGTAGCCCGGCGGATGAACGACGCGCGGTCGGTATCCTGTGAAGGCTTGATGCCTTTGGCTTCCAAAGGTGCCAGCACAAAAGCATCGATAGGGGTTCTGACCCAATCTTTCTGCTGCACGTCAGGCACGGCAGGCGCATTGACCGGTTGATATGACCAGAGCTTGGACTTCGGTTGTCCGGCTGGAGCAGCGGCTTCGGTAGCCGGCTTTTCCTCTGCTGCCTGGGCTGCATCGGAAAGCGCCAGCGCCAACCCCCAGACCACCGCGCAATATAGTTTTATTTTCATTGAATTCCTCCAAAATGACAGCTTGATGGAACGAAGCCGGGGCTTAACCCAACCTCATTCGGAAATTAACCTTTATGCTTATGGCCTTTGCTGTGCTCTTGATCTTTGGCATGCTCTTCGGGCTTAGGCGCAGGCGGGACGATTTTGGTAATCTTGCCGCCCTCTTCTTCATAGTTCTGCGAACCTATCGCACCAACCACCTTGAAACCCTTTTCGGCCAGCAAGTCGGCGGATTTGCCGGCCCGGCCGGCGTGATTGGAAACGGTGACTATCGAGCGTTCCTTGGGAATAAACGGCAAAACCTTATCCAGCTGATCGATTTGCACGTTCAAATACACCGGAAACGTACCGATCTTGCTGATTTCATCCGGACGGCGCACATCGATAAACAACACTTGCTCAGGCTTGGCGAGCAAGGCATCGATTTCGGCGCGATTCAATTTTGGGGTTTTATAGGTATAAGGCCGCGCGGCCGGCGCCTCGGTTTTTTTACCGGCGTCCGCGTCGGCGGCAAACGCTACCGGAGCCGCCAAGATCAGAGCCAAAAGAGCCGCTGTGGTCGTGTTTTTCATTGCTATGTCTTCCTGTTATTAGTTGCTAACTGCACGGTTTATCGCGCTTGAATAAGGTTCCTCATTTGGTAAAAGGCAACTAGCATGCCACTCGAAATATATCCGCCATAAAAAACCATCACTAGCTTGTTAATCATTGATTTAACACGTGATATTTATTTCAAACTACTCTCGATAACACTTGATAAATCCCTGAACATTCAAGCACAGCCCAAGCAACTGATGGAAATTCAGCAGGGTCGCAACACGGGCTGTTGCTGGGCTAGCACCGCGCCAACCATTTAACGTTGTTTGGTATTTAGAAAAGTAGTGTGCGGATAGGCCAGGCAGGAACTTTGTACCCTCCCGATCTGCGAAACTTGAAGCCCGGCAAAAACGCCGGACAAAAAAAACGGGCTAAGGATCAATCCTTGCCCGTTAGAGGTTATCACCACGAGAGCTTGATGAATGGTTGCGGTGGGACCTTAAATTGGCTATGGCGACGCTATGTTAAGAACCCGGTTGAAGCGATTGCGTACTTCACCCAAACAGCGCTATTTCGGCCGGCTGCTAATACCAGTAGTCAGTAACGGAATTTTGTAGGCCGCGCCGCGACCGACGACATAAAGGGTTTTCTTATCGATACCCGCAAAGGCCAGATTTTGCGGCTTTTTGGGTAATGGAATCACACCCAATAACTCACCTTTGGCACCGATGATTTCCACGCCGGAATTGGAAGCGACATACAATCTGCCGTCGTTATCCAATGCAAGCCCATCGGCGCCGCTGGACCACGTACCGTCCTCGCCTTTTTTCCAACCGTCCAGTTTGGCAAAATTGCGGCGATTCTGGATCGAACCGTCCGCGGCAATGTCGTAAGCCAGAATATGTTCGCCTTGGGTATTGGCGACGTACAACACCTTTTCGTCTTTGCTCAATTGAATACCGTTGGGACGCTCGATGTCCGTTGCCAGCTGTTTAAGATCTCCGCCAGGCGAAATGTAAAACACGCCGGGATGCGACGGTGGCGGATTGGGATTTTCCTTGCTAGGCCGGGTGCCGCTATCGGTAAAGTAGATACCGCCATTGCTGGCGCGCACTAAATCGTTGGGACGTTGAAATGCGGTGCCTTGATAATTTTCGGCCAAGGTATTTTTCTTGTTGGCCGGATAAACTACGCCAACTTTGGTTTTTACGGTTTGTACCGCGACGATGTCGCCATCCGGCGTCAAAGCCAAACCGTTAGCGCCATTGGAGCTTTCCAGAAATGTCGATACTTTACCGTCCAAGCCGATGCGTATAATTTTGTTGGCTTGGGTTTCCGTGAACAATAAACTGCCATCGCTGTAAGCTATCGGCCCTTCCGTACCGTTAAAACCATCCTTGATTAGCTCGGCTACCACGCCACCGGCGGAGACGCCGGGAATAGCCGGCGTAACCGGGTCGTCGGCATGAGCGGCCGCCCCGTAAATCAACGCGCCAAAACCAAGTAAATATAAGTGTTTAGATAACATAAGTATTTCCTTTGCAAATGTTTCGATAAATCGGTTTGCCGGACGGCATTCTGGCCGCCCGGCGAGTATACAAATTAGAATTTGGCTCTAAAGTGCACACCGTAGTAACGCGCATCGCCGAATGAAGCACTCGCCGCGCCGGTACCGGAAAAGTTACTGGCATTGGTAAAGTAGATGGTGTCAAAGATGTTTCTACCGACCAAGTCCAGGTTGTACTTGCCATTTTTAGTACCCAATCCAATCCCGCCATCGGTGACGTGATAGGCGTCCTGCTTGCCATAGCGCGACAAACTGGCGTTGTAGTTGGCTGCGGATTTAAAGCTGTCGATCAAATACGCATGCCACTGCAAACCGTAGTCGTTACCGTAACCAAAGGTTAAAGGCGCCCGGTAATCTATCCCGTAGTTGGCAGTAAACGCCGGTGCGTTCGGGATGGTTTTGCCGGTTTGATCGCAATATCCGCTGTTATTCGCTTCCGGTGGGCACGGCGCGTTGGCAAAGTCGGTGTAAATGGCTTTGTTATACGAACCGTTCAGGAACACATTCAACCCTTGGGTAATATCCCAATTGGTTTCCAACTCGATACCGCGTAATTGAATACCGCCTATATTGCCCAGTTGCGTCAAGAATTGACCGGCCCGTAATGGATCGGGCGCCACCAACTGCGATTGATAACTTTGAATGTCGGTTTGATACAAGTTGACGTTGAATACCAGCTTGCGATCCAGCAAAGTGCTCTTGAAACCAAATTCGTAGTCCATCACATCTTCCGGTTTGACGTTTTCCGTAGCCCCAGTGTTAAAGTTGAACTGCGCAGCCCCGGATTTTTGACCGCCGGCCACCGAACCGTAGACCATCAAATCTTTATTCACTTTGTAACTGGGGTTAATCAACCAGTTTTGCGAATTCTGATCGAAACCTTGCCGCGGAGCATCCCATTCCGGACCCAGACGGTTACTGCGAATAGCCTTGGCCGCAGCAATCTGCGCGGCATTGGCACCCACGGAGGCACCCAAAGCATCTAAATCCACACCGCCCAAATTCCGGCTATAACCGGTGTTTTCCCGACGTTCAAAGGTATTGCGCAAGCCTAAGGTCAAGGTCGCATCATCGGTGACATGCCAGTTGATCTGACCGTAGCCGGCATAGCTATCGGTGGCAGGCACCACGTTTTGCGTCAACATGGTATCGCGCATGGACGCCGCCAATAATTGCCGGGACGCTGGGCTGGCATTCAACAGCGCGTACTGGCTATTGCTGGCATGGAACGCGCCGGCATCCACCCCAAAAAGGCGTTGATTAAAGGTATTGGCGATAGCACGCATCGCAAACACCCCGAACTGGTAATCGATGGGTCCAGGGTCTTTAGACGCCAATCTGAGCTCCTGCGACCATTGCTCATTTTTAACCGTCCAACCGGAAATCCGTTCAACGTCTGCGGTACTTGACTCGCCATCATGATTAGGTTCAAACAACGCATCCCGATAAGCGGAAATCGAGGTCAACCGATGTCCCGCCACATCCCAGTTTATTTCCGCCGACACACCCGAACCATCACCGCGCGATTGGCGCCTTTCGTTGTTCGCCATCGCTCTAGGATCACCAATCACGGTCACCGGTTGACCATTGGTTCGCAGGGTATTGAACCAATCCCTGGCTAACCGGCTGCTGAAGGTAGTGGTTCGCAGAGTGCCATCGTCAAAGCGCGTAGGATCGGCGATGAGGGGTTGCACGCTCATGGTTTGAGTCGAGGCAGTTTTATCGACAATCAACCGCGCGCTCAAATCTTCGCTCGGCGTAAACAGAAACTGCAAACGCCCGCCCAACGCATTGGTTTCACCTAAATCCCCCTCACTGCGATGCACATCCAAATTTTTCACAAAGCCGTCGCGCTTATCGATAAACCCGGAAGCGCGATACGCCAACAAACCCGGCAAGATGGTACCGGTAGCGCCGAATTTGCCTTGCAGGGTATCCCTATCCCCGGCAAAGCCATCCACGTAATAACTGTTCTTGAATGAAGGCGCTTTAGTGGTAATGTTCAGCAAACCCAGGTTGCTGTTTTTACCTTGCAGCGTACCTTGCGGACCGCGCAACACTTCCACTTGATCCAAATCGGCAAAGTTGGCCCACGCCGCCCCCGCCCACGCCCGCCAGACGTTATCCACCATCACGCCAACACTGGGCTCCATGGATTCGTTACCGCTGTTTTTGCCCAAACCCCGCAAAGCAATACTGGTTTGCCGGGCATTGGCCGAGGTCACACCCAAGTTAGGCGCACGCCGGGAAAAATCTTGTACCGACACCACGTTATCCCGCTCCAGCGTTTCCCGATTGATTACCGCCACCGGAATCGGCACTTCCTGCAACTTCTCTTCCTTACGCCGAGACGTTACGACCACTTCCGACAGGTTTTGCGGCTCGTCGGCTTTCTCTTCCGGCTCCGGCTCAGCGGCGGCTACGACATTGTCCGGCTCCTGACTGGTTTGCGCAGCCGGATCGGTAATACCTGGCGCCGGCGCGGCCGCCACACTTCTTTTAAGTAAATCCTGCTCACGCCGTTTTGAGGCTTCCAATTCCCGGCTCAAGCGTTCAACCTGCGCTTGTAAATCGTTCACTTTGGTATCGGCAACCGCTTTATTGCCGGCCTTTTTCGCGCTTTTTTTCACCGGCGCCGTTTGGGCGGTCGCATCGCTAGCAATCAGCATTGAACCACCCGCTATAGCCATTGCCACACATACCGACAAACCGCGCCGATTGCTAATGTGCAGCGGCACTTTCACCGATTCAATGCTGTCTGCCGACAGACTCCCAATTAAATTTTCCTTCACGATCTCACCTATGCGAATGTTACAAAAACCAATTCGAGCCAACGCCAAGACGGCGTCCGCCATTCGAACTTTCTGTAACGCTCTACGCAACGACCATGCCACAGGATGATAAACATCCGCCTAGCCATCCATTAATGAGATTTAAACAATTGAATTTAATAACTAACTTTAAGACCCAATTTATCTATCTTGCTAACATCATGAGAACGCCGCCAGCTGAAAAACTGTTGAAAGGTCATCAGCCTTTGCTGACTAACTGCCCGCCAATCAACAGTTTCATTTCCAGGTTACGAACTGGTGTCAAGCGTGTTTTTTGGTCAACCTACCATCTTAAATTTTCCCGCTTAGCTGAATACCGAACCAACGCGGATAAGGATCCGGCGCATAGGAATTCCAGCCAATTTCGTGATTTCTATCGTTGAAGATGTTTTTACCGATCAGGCTCAAGTCCCAGTGCTTGTCGCGGGTACCGATACCGATCGCCGCGTCCGTTCTGGCTCTATCCCCTACCCAACCGTAGGCCGATAAGGTATCGCTATTATTGAACTCGGTTTGGTAGTTGGTATTAAAGCTGGTGTGCGCTATGTATTTGCTCTCGAAAATCGGCTTGGAATATTCGGCACCGACGTTAAAGTTCCATTTGGAAGCACCGGGTAGATACTGGCCGGTCATATCGACGTAATCCCCGGTCAGATAACCCAGCTCATCGGGTTTAGGTGCATTTTTGTAATCCAGATATTCGGCAACGTTATAGGCGCCGTTGAAACGGATCGACAAATCGGGAATGGTGTTGATCACGCTGTCCAACTCCACGCCGTGCACCCGCACCCGACCGACGTTGCCTTGCGTCGTGGCGTAGGCTGTCAGGCCGGAACCACCGGGCGCCAGGTTGACTTCGGTTTGGAATTGGTCCACCACCTGAACCGCTTGCTGGTAGTTCTTAATATCCATGACAAACGCATCGACATTAAGCACCACCGACTTATCCAGCCAAAAGGATTTAAAACCGAGCTCTAGGGCATGAGTTTCTTCCGGTTTGACGGTGAACGGCAGACCGTTGACCGGCGCAATCGATCCCGATTTCTCGCCGTATTGCCAGGACAAATACGTCGTCAGGTCTTCATTGATTTTGTAGCTGGGCGTCAATTGCGCGGTATACAGTACATCCCGGTAGTTATCCTCGACGGTTTGATTCAAACGGCCGATTTGCGAGGCACGCAAGGTTTTGGCATTGGCGACCATGGTTTTTTGCGCGGCGGTCAACGCCGAATAGCTGGAGCCGCCAAAGTATCGAGCCGCCAAGGAGTCGGCCAGCGCGGTTTGCTCGGCGCTGTTCACCACAGTATCGCCGGCTACCACGCCGGTTTGCGCAGCGTTGAGTTTTCCGTAATTGCTTGTCGATCCGTAGAAGGTGTTGGTCACTGTTTTATTGGACCCATCGGGATTTTTGTCGATCACCCCGTCGCCATCCTGATCGACGGTAAACGACTGCGCCGTATCGGAATTAAAACCGCCGGTGGCCACATCACGCACCGCCACTGGATTAAAGGCGCCACCAACGCCATTTCTGGCAATGTTCTTAAAGTTGCGCGACGTACGGTCTTCATGCGTGGCGCGTACCCCGGCGGTAAGGGTGAAATTGTCGGTAAAGTGCAAATCCGATTCGCCGTATATGGCACCGGATTGGGTACGAATCTCGGTAGACTCGAAGGTGCGCGCATCCTGCAACAGGTCTTTCAGGATAGCCTCGCCGGCGCCGCGATTGGTGCCGGCGTTTCTATATAAAGCATTGTACTGGCCGTTGGTGGCAAACCAGGCCCCGGCGTCGGCGCCCCAGCCGGCTTTCGAGTCCACATTATCCTTGGTCCACAAACCGATCACGCCGGCCTTGTAATCCAAAAAGCCGCCCGGTTTGTTGACGATTTTAAATTCCTGCGTCCATTGATTGTATTTAACCCCGCCGCCGCCATCGACGCTGATGTCAAACGGCGTACCTTCGTCGTTGTGCGCATCAAAGCGATATTCGCGCACCCCGGTTCTGGAGCTCAACACATGATTGCCGACTTCCCAGTCGATTAACGCCGCTGCGCCCTGGTTATTGACGGTTTGGCCTTTGTTTTGATCGAACCAGACGGTGCCGCGTTGTTCGCCGCCGATATAATCGTTATAGGTAAACCCTCTGTTGGCAAAGTACTGGCCGGCCGCCGCTCTTGAACCGACGGCGCTGATCGCCCCCGGACTGGTGGTATCGGTCAGCGCAAATTGGTTGCTATGACTGAAATAGCCATTGAGTTTGGAGTAGGCGGATGTGCCGTTTCTATCCGTGAGACTACCGTCGGCAAACCGAAAAGGCTGATCATGATAGAAGGTCAAACCGTTTTGTACCTGTGGTTGCTTCGGCTCGAAGTCGGCGATAAAGCGTGCCGTTAAGTTTGAGGTTGGGGTAAACAGCAACTGCGCGCGCCCGCTCAGGCGATCGCGGTTATATAGTGTGTAGTTTCTGTCGTATTCGTTTTCATAAAAACCCCGCGCCTTATCGACGATGAATGATCCACGCCAGGCCAGAAAATTATCGATCACCGTCCCGCCCAAAGCACCTTGCAATATCAAGGACTCCCGTTGCCCATAAGCGGCGGACAATTCCGCTGTCGGCGCGAATGTCGGCAATTTGGAGGTGACGTTCACTTTACCCGAGCTTGCGGCCAAGCCGCCCTCGGTACCGCGCGGCCCGCGCGTGACTTCCACCGCTTCCACGTCGTAAAAACTGAAGTTAGCCAACTGCGTCAAGGCATACGGTACACCGTCCACCGTCACGCCGACGCTGGGATCCTGGGTTTCCGTAAAACTTCTTTTCCCCAAACCGCGCACCGATAGCGAGGCGCCGCGCGTGTTGTTTTGATTGAATTGCACGTTGGACGCGCGGCGGGTGATGTCGCCCAAGTCCCTGGACAGTTCCCGATTAAGTTCGGTGCCGGATACCACCGATACCGATTGCGCGACTTCGTGTAATTTCGCCAATTTGGGTTTGGCCTTCACAACCACTTCACCCAAATCCTCATTTTGGTCTTCGTCGTTCTTGGCTAAAGCCTCAGCCGGCGCTTCATTCTGCGCGGCAGTGGTTTCTGTAGAGGTTACCGCGGCTCCGGCTGGCGCAGCACCTATTGCACCTTGCTTGATAAATTCCAATTCACGTTGTTTGGCGGCGGCAAGCTGCTGACGCAAAGCCTGATTTTCCGCTTCCAAATCGCTAACCGCTTTGCTATTTACACTTTTGCTTTTGCTGTTTTTTTTCGGTGCGGCTTCCACGTCAAATGCCGATACCAGGGACACCCCGGCGATAGCCATTGCCACGCAAGTCGATAACCTACGGCGCGCACTGATTGCTTGAGGAACTCCATCCTGTCGAGTAGCGCTTACTGAAAAAGCACTTGCTAATTTATCGCTCACTATTCCACCTAAACAAATGTTAAAAAATCGATATGAACCAACATCAAAACTCTGCCGGCAACAAAATAAAACCGGCTCTAATATCAATTTGGCAATAGGCATGCCAGCAGTAAGCAAATAGCGCTAACAGGCGAATTACATTCGGAAAATAATTCACAACTACATGTTTTTATTTATTTTTTAAATTTTCTACAAGTTATTAATCAGCGAGAACAAACAAAAAATCACTCAGCGTTTTTACGTAAAACTGCTGAAACTCAAACAGCAGCTGCTGACAGTATGAATAGCCTTTGTTGTTAGCCTGAATCAGCCTTGCTGAGCACCTGATCGGCATCTGTTGAATTAGAAATACAAATTGCTGGCAGCCTGCCCGCCATTCAACAAGCTCAGCCAGAAACCGATAGATTCCGGATCAATTTGCAGCAGGGCTTGCTTGAAAACATTTCCCGGCAGCAACGGTGCATTGATGGCAAGGCCTTGATTCACGAGGCCTTTATCGGGTTTGAGTTTATTAGGTGGAGGTTTTCGGCAGGCAAATGGATTAAATAAAAATTGTTGGCTTGATCATTGCTTACAGCCATCCTTGAGCACCAGCACAGCCATCCGCCCATTCATAAAGGAATAAGCAATGACCCAAATAAGACCATCCGTAACCGCACGCGGCCGCAAACCAAACCGGCCATTGCGTAAATCCCAAACCTGGCAGCAAGCGGCGTTAATTGTGCTGGGTACCGCGCTTAGCGTCTCGGCCTTATCAGGACCAAGCGTGTTGCCTACCGGCACCACACGCTACGACCCGGGCAAAGCGTATAACTCGTTTGTATTGTTCAGCGGCGGCGACAACATCGCCCATCTGATCGATTTAAACGGCAATTCCGTTCACGAATGGCCGGATGCCGCCAGCCACAGCACGTTGATTAATCCAGCCGTGAACGGCGGCAAGCTTGGACATGTATTTATCACGCAGGAAACCACTGAGGGTAAAGGTACGGATCTAGTGCCTGGCCAAATCAGCAAGAAGATCACCAAAACCATCGCCGAACTGGACGGGGACGGCAAAACCGTCTGGAGCTTCGGCGACAAAGCGCCTGGCGGTGCCGCGCAACAACATCATGACTGGGCCAGATTACCCAACGGCAATACCGTGGTATTGGCTAACCTCGTGCATCCGGTGAAAGGCTTTAAGCAGCCGCAAGTGTTGGACGACGTGATTTACGAAGTCAATCCGGCGGGCGAAGTGGTTTGGAAATGGGTTGCCTCGGAGCATTTGCAGGAATTTGGCTTTACGCCGGCCGAACTTAAATTGGTCCGCAATGCCGAGATTGCCGATTACCTGCATGTCAACAATCTAAAAGTAGTCGGCCCGAACCCCTGGTATGCGGCCGGCGACCAGCGTTTTCATCCCGATAATCTATTGATCGACGCGCGCAACGCTAATTTCATAATCATCATCGACCGCAAGACCGGCAAAGTGGTCTGGAACCTGGGACCGCACTACCCAGCCGCGTCCATTGAAGAACAACTGGCCCGCAAGGTACCGCGCCCGGTCGATCAAATCAGTGCTCAGCACGATGCGCACATCATCCCGGAAGGCTTGCCCGGCGCCGGTAATTTACTGGTATTCGACAATCAAGGCATCGCCGGGTATCCGCCGGCTCCGGTGCCGCGCACCGGCGGTTCGCGGGTGCTGGAAATCGATCCGATCAAGAAAGAAATTGTCTGGCAATACACAGGGGAGAGTTCCGGAGGCCCTAGTTGGTCGTTTCGTAGCACCCATATCAGCGCTGCCCGCCGCTTGCCTAACGGGAATACTTTTATAGACGAGGGCCAGAGTGGACGCTTATTTCAAGTAACAACCGACGGCGACATAGTCTGGGAATATATCAATCCGTATTTTCGTACCGGTAAGGATGCTTTGACCGGCCGGGCCACCGCCAACAACTCGTTATATCGCGGCCAACCGGTACCTTATGACTGGGTACCGGCCGGCACACCGCATAGTGAGAATCCGGTCAGTGCGCCTGATTTGAGTAAGTTTCGGCTACCGGTAGCCAGTAACAAGCCCTAAAACAACTTGGTAAAAACCCAGGCACGCGGTATGCAATTTTAAAACCATGGGTTTCGGGGTATCCGGTCGTGATGTTTGGTAGACGGGTTACTGCCATTAAGCTAAAAGGAACTGGCACTCCACAACCGGATACCCCCAAGCCCATGGCACTAACACCCTAAATTTGGAGATTAAAATGTTACAGGCACGTATTCGACGGCAGTTATCACTACCAGCTTTGGCAATCGCGTTATCTTTAGCTTATAACTCTGCGGCAGCCGTGGAACTTGACCCCAAAGCCATTTCCATCAAGCTGCCGGACCAAATTAATTGGGTCGCAAATCCCAGCGGGTCGGAAAGCGCGGTACTGGTCGGCGATCCGAACAAACCCGGCCTGTATGTGGTGCTGAATAAATGGAAGGCTCATCACAACAGCAAGCCGCATTCGCACCCAAACGACCGCTTCATCACTGTGATTTCAGGCACTTGGTGGGTTGGCACCGGCAGCGATTACGACCCCGAGCATTTGCAACCGGTACCGGCGGGCAGCTTCGTCACCCATTACGGTAACGAAATCCATTACGACGGCGCGAAGGACGAAGACACGGTTTTACAGATTGTCGGCATCGGTCCGGCTACATCGACCCCGGCACCTGCAAAGTAAGGTATTGCGATGCCGGCACCCCGCTACAGCTAAGGTGCCGGAAGGAACTTGGCGAAGATTACTCTTCGCCTTCTTGATAAGCGACGGCCAATTTCCGCTGGCCATTAGCCAACATGCCGTACAACCCCAGCTTATGCCGCAAGACATTACGGCTAATATCCAGCAAGCGCGCGGTTTGCACCTGGTTTTCTTCGCAAAACTCGAACGCCGTGCGAATCACGGTCTCTTCGATAATGTCGAACAACTTAGGCGGGGCTTGTTCGCACAAGCGCAGTAGCGAACTTTCCAGCGAGGAGGTTGAAACCATGGGCCCGCTCTGTGAGACTCGTACCCCCGACAACTTAAAGTCCTCCGGACGCAAACGATTGCCTGGGCAGACCAACAAGGCCCTATGCACCGCATTTTCCAACTCGCGAATATTGCCGGGCCAATCGTAATTTAACAAGGCCAGCTCGGTGGAAGGCGATAATTTGATTTCACCATAGCCCAAGCGGTCGCCATAGACTTTCAGAAAGTGCCTGGCCAAAGGCAAAATATCGCCCGGCCGTTCCCGCAACGGCGCCAAGTGAATCGCCGCCACGTTAAAACGGTAATACAGGTCGGCGCGAAAATGCGACGCCGCCACCGCTTCTTCCAAATTAACATTGGTAGCGGCGATGACTCGGACATCCACCGGCGACGGCGTGCGCGAACCCACCTTGACCACTTCCCTTTCCTGCAATACCCGCAATAATTTCGCTTGCAAGCCCAGCGGTAAATCGCCGACTTCGTCCAGAAACAAACTGCCTTTATTGGCGGTTTCGAACCAACCTTCTTTTGTATTCAAGGCGCCGGTGAAAGCGCCTTTTTCGTGGCCGAACAATTCGCTTTCGATGAGGTTTTCACTGAGTGCCGCGCAATTTAAAGCACCGAAAGGTCCTTTGGCGCGCTTACTAAGTGCATGAACATGCCTGGCGACCAATTCCTTGCCGGTGCCGGTCTCGCCGATGATCAGCACTGTCGCATCGCTGGGCGCGATCCGCTCGATGTGCTCCAACAGTTTTCGTGAAACCGGATCCTCGAACACCATCGCCGTGGCCCGCACTGTGTGCGACAGCTGTCGTAATTGCAATTCGTCAAATGCCAATAATGTCATACGGTTTCCCCTGTACTGTGAGCAACGATGCCGTTACTCAAAAATATATCCATGAAAGATCTTTTCCTAAGATGTCAAAAATAGTGATTCGTCGCGGCATCACAAGTTAACTGCCGAAACGCAAACACCAAACAAAAATCAGCCTTACCGTGTCCAAAGTCAGTCCACAAACCGGCGCTTTCGCTGAGCACAGGCCAAAAAAAAGCCAGCAGTCCTTTGGGGACAAACTGGCTTCCGGCGGTCCGGTCAGCAGAAGTGGATGTTATGGAGACAAAATGCTCGGATAATAACAGCGAGATACCAGGCTCTAAGCATGGTTCATGCCACTTCGTGTTTTCAGCACATCATAAAGGATTACAGGTTTTTGCGAAACCCAAATGTTGCCACAGCAACATAATCTGCTGATTTAGTGTTGATATTTCAACATATTTTCATAGGCCTGCATTTTACTGGCCGGACATTGCGTTTTTTCGCGCTAATCCAATGAACTTGGGCTTTTTCAACAAGCCCGGTCAGCCAAAATCGCTGCTTAAACATGCCCACTATGTTGCAGCCTGTTCGTATACCAGCAGCATTTGCTGATTCAATGCTGGTAGATCAGCATTTTTTGGGATAGTTGCCGTTGACCCGCCTGCCTCCATACTCGGTAACTAAAACCAGTGTTGTTGATATGCCAGGAACACAGCGGCACTTAGGCTTATTCCAGTGCTCACTCGGCAGATTGGCCCTTATCTTGCTGAAGACCGCCGTGAGAAGGCTAAGTCAAACTCATTAAGCGACTTAATCTAATATCCGCAACTTTCAACTTTGGAGCAAAACATGGGCTTGAGCATTCCCCACCTATTAGTAGTTTTAGCGATTGTGGTCTTGGTGTTCGGCACCAAGCGCTTGAAGAATGTCGGCGCCGACTTGGGCGATGCGATCAAGGGATTTCGTACAGCGGTAAAGGAAAGTGAAGAAGCTGAAGAGGCCAAGGCGATTACCCAACTCTATCAGGAAGAATTATCCGGTGATTTGATAGGCAAAGCTGACCGCACCAAAGCCTGATACGCCGGCTTGCTGTTCTCAGGCGAACGCGCTTAGACCCGCGCCCTGCTGCCATAGCAACAGCTATTGATCGCCGCCTGTTTGCACACCAACAGCTTGGAACATTTGCCCGGCAAAAATTATGCTGCTGATTCTCACGTAAGCTCAAGCCCATGCAGGACACTATGCTTGGAAAAACCGGTGGAGATTGTTTGGAACAGCACTTGCTTAGGACAAGCACTAAATTGCCTTTGCCGGATAAACGCTAGTTTTAAAACCGGCCAGACCTCGCTAACCAATCGGATCTCCCGAGAAATCCATGTGGATCGTTAATATTGCTTTACGCCGCCCCTATACCTTTATTGTGGCGGCGCTGTTGATTCTATTGTCTACACCCTATGTGTTGCGGAAAATGCCCACCGATATTTTCCCAACCATCGATATTCCGGTGGTAGCGATGCTCTGGCAATACAACGGGATGACCGCCAAGGAAATAGCCGACCGCTTAACCACCACGGTCGAGCGCTCCATGGCCTTGATCGACGGCATTGAACACAGTGAATCTTTGTCTTACGGCGGGGCGGCGGTGGTTAAAGTATTTTTCCACCCCGGCACGGACATCCGCACCGCCATCGCCCAGGTGATGTCCAGCAGCAACTCGGTTTACCGCTCGCTGCCGACCAATGTGGCACCGCCGCAAGTCATTCAATATTCGGCGGCCGATCTGCCGTTGGTGCAGTTGGGCATTTCCAGTAGCGTCGTCCCGGAAACCGATGTCAACGATCTGGTGAATAATATCGCCAGAACCGCATTGCAATCCAAACCCGGCGTAGCGATGACGAATCCGTTCGGCGCGAAAAGCCGGCAGATTACGCTGGATGTCGACGCCGCGGCCCTGTTGGCGCGCGGCCTGTCGCCCGCCGATTTAAACGATACCCTGGCCGCGCAAAACCTGATCCTGCCCACCGGCACCGTAAAAATCGGCACCAACGAATACGACGTCAGCCTGAATGGCGCGGTGGCGGCGATACCCCGGCTCGCCGACCTGCCGGTCCGCACCGTGAACGGCGTAACAACGCTGGTCCGCGACGTGGCAACGGTGCGCGACGGCGCCGCACCGGTTACGACCATTGCCCGGCAAAACGGCGAGCGTGGCATATTGACTTCGATCTTCAAGGTCGGTCGCACCTCGACGCTGGAAGTGGTTGAACACGTCCGGCAAACCATTCCGAAAATGCTCGACCTAATGCCGGAAGGCATCAACACGCGGCTAATGTTCGACCAATCGCTGTTCGTGAAAGCCGCCATCGGCAACGTGCTGCACGAAGCATTGATCGCCGCCGGCTTAACCGCCGCAATGATCTTGCTGTTTCTGGGCAACTGGCGCACCACCTGCATCATCGCGGTATCGATACCGTTGTCTATCATGTGCTCGCTAATTGCCTTGTATCTTGTCGGCGAAACCATCAATCTAATGACGATGGGTGGCCTGGCCTTGGCGGTGGGGATTTTGGTGGACGACGCCACCGTGGAAATCGAAAACATCGAGCGGCAAATGCTGCTGGGCAAGAACCCCCATCAAGCCATCCTGGACGGAGCCGCGGAAATCGCGATGCCGGCGCTGGTCTCCACGCTTTGCATCTGCATCGTGTTCGTACCGATGTTTTTCCTGTCCGGCGTGGCCCGTAGCCTGTTTGTGCCGATGGCGGAAGCGGTGGTGTTCGCGATGTTGGCCTCTTATGTGTTATCGCGGACCTTGGTGCCGACGCTGGCGATGTATGTCATGTCCGGCCATCACGGCCATACCGATGCACCGCCGACCAACGCGCTAGCACGGGGCTTTCAACGTCTGCATCACGCCTTCGAGCGCGGCTTCGAACAGTTTCGCGGCCACTATCTGATCCTGGCCAGCCACTTGCTGAAACACCGTTTGCGTTACAGCTCGGCGATTTTAGGCTTTTGCCTGGCATCGCTGGGTTTAGTGCCGCTATTGGGAGAAGATTTGTTTCCGGCGGTGGACGCCGGGCAGATTCGCCTGCATGTCCGTGCGCCTTCCGGCACCCGCATTGAGGAGATGCCGCAACACATCGATGCGGTGGAAAAAGTCATTCGCGGCATCATTCCCGCCGAAGAAATCGCCGATCTGCTCGACATCATCGGCGGCCCCTACAGCACCCGTAACACCTTGTTCGGCAATTCCGGCACCGTGGAAACCGCCGACACCGAGATCATGATTTCACTGCGTCCGGGCGACCACGCGCCCAGCGCCGACTATATCAAGCGCCTGCGCGCAGAACTGCCCGGACAATTTCCCGGCCTGGAATTTTTCTTCCAACCTGCCGACCAGGTTAGCCAGACCCTGAACTTCGGTGTACCGGCGCCTATCGACATCCAGTTCATCGGCGGCAAGCCGGACGAGGTGATGCCGCAGGTCATCGCCTTGCAAAATCGCTTGCGGCAAATTCCCGGCATCGTCGATGCACATATTTACCAGCGCATGAACCGGCCGGCATTGGACTTGGAAATGAATCGCCAGCAATTACAGCAACTGGGTTTGTCGGCCCGCGATCTGGCGCAAAACCTGTTGCTGACCCTGAGCGGCAGCATGCAGACCGCGCCGTCGTTCTGGCTAAATCCGGCCAACGGTAACTCGGTGAATATCGGCGTGATGGGTAATCCGCTGGACTTGGACAATCTGGACGCCTTGATGCGCACGCCGGTGGGCGGCGGTAACGGCCAACCGCAATTACTGGGCAATCTGGTCAAATTGAAACGCACCGTATTACCGGTCGCGGTAACGCATTACAACGCCAATAATGTGTTCGATATTTACGCCAGCGTTGAAGGCTGCGATCTGGGTTCCGTAAGCCGGAAAATCGAGACGCTGGTAGCCGACAGCCGCAGCCATTTGCCGCGCGGCGTCGATTTGAGCGTGCGCGGCCAGATCGAAACTCTGAAAAGTTCGTTTACCGGTTTGGGCGCCGGCTTGGCCGTAGCAATTGTGATGCTGTATCTGTTGCTGGTAGTCAATTTCCAATCCTGGCTGGACCCGCTGATTATCGTCAGCGCCCTGCCCGCCGCGCTGGCCGGCATCGCCTGGACCTTGTTTTTGACCGGCACCACTTTGAGTATCCCGGCCTTGACCGGCAGCATCATGGCCATGGGCGTGGTCACCGCCAATAGCATTTTATTGGTGTCGTTTGCCCGCACCCGTCTGGCAGAAGGTGTACCGCCGGTGACGGCAGCGTTGGAAGCAGCGGCTACCCGGCTCAGACCGGTGCTGATGACCGCCTTTGCGATGATCGTCGGCATGTTGCCGATGGCCGTCGGCTGGGGCGAAGGCGCCGAACAAAACGCACCGCTGGGCCGCGCGGTGATAGGCGGCCTGGCCTTTGCCACCGTGTCTACTTTACTGTTCGTGCCGCTGGTGTTTGCCGGCACTCATCGCTGGCTGGCGCACCGACTTTCGCATCGCACAACCTTTGTAACTCCCTAAAATCATATGAATAGCATCCCTTCATCACCCTTTGCGCGACCATCCACCGACCATACGCACCGCACCCTGCTGGTAGTAAAACGGCTGGGTTTGGGGCTATTGTTATTGCTCCTGCTGGCCGGCACCTGGCGCCTGGCGCAAAACCTGCAGCAAGCGGAAACCTTGCAGGCGCAAACAGCGGCGAGTCAGCAGCGCAGCGTCATCGCCGCTCATTCAAGGCCGGGCGAGGCGACCCGCAAATTGGTATTGCCTGCCAGTTTGCGTGGCAACACCGAAACCCAACTCTATGCGCGCAGCAACGGCTACTTAAGCGTCTGGCACAAGACCATAGGCGATCAGGTTAAGAAAGGTGACTTGTTGGCGGTCATCGACGTGCCCGAACTGGAACAGGAATTAGCACAATCGCGCGCCGCGCTGGCTCAAGTTAAAGCCCGATTGGAACTGACCCGCACCACCCTGCAACGCTGGACGCAATTGAACGGCACCGACAGCGGCACCCAACAGGAATTTGACGAAAAACGCAGCGCGTTCCTGCAAGCCGAAGCCGATTTCTCCGCCGCGCAAGCCAATGTCAAGCGCCTGGAAAATATCGAAGGCTACCGGCGCATCGTTGCCCCGTTTTCCGGCGTGATTACCCGTCGGGGGGTGGATGTCGGCAGCTTGATCGTCGCAGGCAGTCAGGAGTTATTTGCCTTGACGCAAACGGACCCGTTGCGCTTGACGGTTTGGGTGCCGCAAGTCTACGCGGACGACATCAAGGCCGGTCAGGAAGTCTCGGTAAGAGTCCTGGATTCCCAAGGCAAGCCGGTGAGCGCCCATGTGGATCATGTCGCCGGCGCTCTGGACCCGGTCAATCGTTCCCGGCAGGTGGACATTACTCTGCCCAACAAGGACGGTAAGTTACTGCCCGGTTCCTACGTGGAAATCTCCATCAACGTTGCCGGCAAATCCAGCCCCTTGGTGGTGCCGGCTAATGTATTGGTGATCGATCAAGCCGGCTCGCATGTGGTAGTGGTCGATGCGGAACATCGTGTGGCGTTTCGTCCGGTAAAATTGGGCCGCGATTTTGGCCGCGAGCTGGAAATATTGGAAGGCATCTCGGCCAGCGATACCTTGGTCGCCAGCCCCTCGGATCTGTTAGTGGAAGGCGAAACCGTGGGCGTGGTGGAAGCCCAACAAAAACAGGCGGAGAAAGCCAAGGACAAAACCGCCGGCAAATCATGAAATATTCCAGCAGTCCGCGGCAGGACGGGCCATCCGGTAGAGAAATGGCTATCATCGCCACGATGCGGCGTTTAGCGCTGAGCTTGGCAATTGCATGGGCACAAATGCCACGCCTTTGTCCTCTATCTTAGGCCCCAGCGGCTGAAATCCCAGCCGAGCATAAAACGGCACGGAGGATAGCGCGGCATTCACCGTGAAGGTCTCCGACGGGCATGCGGCCAACGATAAGGTGATGGCGCGCAACGCCAATGCCGTGCCGATACCTTGGTATTGGCAGTCAGGCGCCACAAACAGATGAAAAAGATGCCGGGCATCGCGAACTGCAACCACACCGGCCAGCTTACCGTTTAGCAAACCGACGAGATAAAGGATATTAGCGTCGGCGATGTAACAATCAATCGCTTGCGGGCTGATGCTCGAATAAAACAACTCGGCACCGTCGCCCGTTGGGGAAATCGTACAACGGTTGGCAACACTGCCAATCAGTTGGCTGACGCATTCGGCATCGGTCGCTAAGGCGGTACGGATGATCAACGGCGAGTTTGTCGTCATTGCTCGGTAGCGGCAACGTCCGGCAAGTTTTGATAAACCTGCTCGACGGTTTGGTGTTCGGTTAAGGCTTTAATGACGGCCGTTAGAGGTTCCGCATGGATGTCGGGCAAGTCTTGTTCAAAGGAATTCACAATCGGAAACGCCAATTTCTCCAGCGGCGGGCAAAAGTCCGCGTTCACACCGGGCTTATTGCCGCGCGCATCGATCCGGTACCAACCGTGTTGCGGCAGGTAAACCGCGTTCAAACCGTGCAGGCAATAAGGCGGCTGGTCGCCGTCTAGCGTCAAGCGTTGGTAACACAGCGCGGCCGGGATGCCGTTGGCGCGCAGCAGTGCCGCCAGCAAATGGCTTTTGGCGTAACAGTAGCCGGTGCCGTGGATCAACACCTCTGAGGCTTTGCAGGTCACTGGGTTCAGCCGGTAGTCCCAACTATGTTTGATTTCGTCGCGCACGAACTCGAAACAGCGTTTGGCGATGGCTTCCTCATCGGCGCAGCCCTCCGCCAACTTGGCGGCTTGAGCGACGATAGCCGGATGTTGGCTGTCGATATAAACACTGCAGCCCAGGAAGGACTTCATATCCGGTAACAGCTTTACCCTGCGTTGGATTTTGGTTAATACGCCGGTCAGTAGTGAAACGATTTCCGGCATCGCCAACAGCTCCGCTCCGCCAATGTTGGCGCTCGGCAGCGGCAAGGCGATCGAGGCGACTTCGATCAGCGTGGCCGACATGGTGACCAAGGTTTCCCGGAGCGCGGCATCGGCGTGATGGGCGCGTGGCGATGCATTCAATACCACCACCGGTTTGTCCACAAAGCCCTCGAATGCCACCAACCAATCCAGCGCATTTTTGATGGTGCCGGTGACGCCGTGGGCATATTCCGGGCTGGCGATCAGCAAGGCATCCGCCGAGGCCACTTCGTTGCGTAATTGCAGGGCAACGGCCGGCGGCGCGTTTTCCAAATCCGGATTGTATAAGGGCAAGTCGCCAAGCCCGGAAAACAGACCGACTTCAATCGAAGCCGGTGCCAACTGTTTTACGACCCTCAGCACGGCGGAATTGATGGACACAGCCCGTAAGCTGCCGGATAAAGCCAGTATTTTCATGGCAAAGCTAGGTGTGGAATGTCAGGGAAAAGTAATGGCAAGCAATAATAGATCGCTTGGCACGGCTTAATAATGACGTTGATTTTCGCATGCCATACAAAGAGGCGGGGCCATTTCTAAAAATCATCGACCTGCTTGGATTACTTGCAAGCTTAGCCAAATCCAAACCGTCATAAAGCAAAACCCAAGCGTGCCCGGAATACTATTGATTTATCGGAAAACAGCCTGGATGCATTTCGGCGTTTGCTTCCGCTCCAGGACTTAAAAAGTGAGATCCGTCATTTGCTCGCTCCTCGCGCCGCTGCCGGCTTGGCCCGTGAGCCGCGCGCGCTGTTCATGAATACGATAGCCCCGATGATGATCGCCGCCGCACTCAGAACGCGCGGCGTGAGCGGTTCGTTCGCGAACCAGCTGCCTAAAAACACCGCCACCAGCGGATTGACGTAGGCGTAGGTGGCTACCAACGGGATCGGCGCGTTTTGCAGCAACCAGGCGTAGGAGGCGAAACCGATCATCGAGCCAAACACGATCAGATACGCCAAGGCCAGCCAGGAGTTAACCGATACCTGAGCCAGGTTGAAAACATCCCATTGTTCGCTTAGCGCACTGACCAGCAACAAGGCAAAGCCGCCGGTCAGCATTTCCGCGCCGGTTGTCATCAGTGCCGTCTTCGGCAAATCCGCAGTTTTGCTGTAAATTGAACCTAAGGCCCAAAGCAAACTGGCGAGCAGTAGCGCCGCCACACCGGGCAGATTTACCGGGATACCGTCTGATAACGCCGTCGGACCGACCAGCAAGTAAATCCCCATGAAGCCAATGACCAATCCGACCAGTACACGCAGCGTTGGTCTGGTGCCGTTAGGTCTGAGTGCGTCGGCCATTACCAGAAACATCGGCACGGCACCGATGATCAGCGCGGCGACGCCGGATGGGACAGTTTGTTCGGCCCAACAAACCAAGCCGTTGCCGCCGAGCAATAACAAAATACCGACAACAGCAGCTGAACGCCACTGCCGAAAAGTCGGTGCGGCATCGCCGGCCAGACGCCGCCAGGCCAGCAAAATGAAGCCGGACACCACAAAACGCAATCCGGCCGACAAAAATGGCGGCAGCGTCTCGACGACAAAGCGGATCATCAAATAAGTTGACCCCCACACCAGATAAACGGCCAACAACGCGGCCCAGACCTTAGCTTTCATTCTTAAAACGCCTGGCTTTTACCATTCGCCCTGGAGTTGTCGAGGGACGCGCCAAATCAGGCTTCGACAGGCTCAGCCCGAACGGTGTACCCATATTAAATACGGCCGGATTCATAATTTCGGCTGCTACTTGCGCCCCTGCCAGCCACGGGCGTAACGGCCGGGGCGAATACTTTTTGTTGCCGCTGATTGAGGTTGGTACCATGCGAAAGCCTAACGGTAGGAAAATTGCTCGAAAGTTATCGAAGTGTAGACAGCTGGTCCGCTGTCAGTCGCCGTGTTTAGGCGCAGTTTATACGAAGCGGCCTACCCGTTCTGAATAGTCAAAGCCCCTCCCCAACCGAAAACCCCGTCTTATCCACCACCCGCCGCAACACAAAGCTGGTATGTACCCCGCTGACACCGGCAATGCCGGTGATGCGCTTCAGCAGTAACTCCTGGTAGGCGTCCAAGTCTTTGACCACTACCTTGAGCTGGTAGTCGGCGGTTTGGCCGGTGATCAGCAGGCATTCCAGGACTTCCGGAATGCCGGCGACCGCTGCTTCGAAGGTGCTGAAACGTTCCGGCGTGTGTTGGTCCATCGAGATGTGAATCAAGGCCATCAGCGTCAAACCCAAGGCTTTGGCATCCAGCAGCGCCCGGTAGCCGACGATCAGGCCACCCTCCTCCAAGGCCCGTACCCGCCGCAAGCACGGCGACGGCGACAGTCCGATGCGGTCGGCCAATTCCTGGTTGCTGATGCGGCCGTCGGTTTGCAGGATGTTCAAGATTTGCCGGTCGTATCGATCCAGTTCCATAAAATGCCCGCTATTCATTTAAAAAAACAATAAAATAAAATATTATCGATATTTACAGCAATATTCTATCAACATTCAGCCTTTTACATCGCATAAACGCAATCGGCTGGCGGACGATTTGGTCTACCCTATCGGCTACCATTTTGAGGAGTTAAAAGCCATGTTGACAGACCCTTCCCACAAATACCGCCCTTTCCCGCCACCGGCATTGGCTGACCGCCAATGGCCCAATCGCACGATCAGCCAAGCGCCGATCTGGATGAGCACCGACTTGCGCGACGGCAACCAAGCCTTGTTCGAGCCGATGGACGCCGAACGCAAGCTGCGTCTGTTTCGCACCTTGTGCGGCATCGGTTTCAAGGAAATCGAAGTGGCGTTTCCGTCGGCCTCGCAAACCGATTTCGATTTCGTGCGCCGTTTGATAGACGAGGCGTTGATACCCGACGACGTCACCATCGAAGTGCTCAGCCACGCCCGTGAGCCGTTGCTCCGCAGAACCGTCGAAGCCTTGCATGGCGCGCGCTCGGCCATCGTCCATATCGTCAACGCCACCTCCCAGCCTTTTCGCGAACTGGTGTTGGGCATGAGCCGAGCCGAGGTGTTGGCGATGGCCATTGATGCGGTGCGATTGGTCAAGCAATTAACCGCCGACCAGCCGCAAACCCACTGGCGCTTGCAATACAGCTTGGAAACCTTCACCGCCACCGAGCCGGATTTCGCCGTCGAGGTTTGCGATGCGGTCAGCGCCGCCTGGGGCGCGACGCCGGACAACAAGATCATCCTCAATTTGCCGTCGTCGGTGGAAACGGCGACGCCGAACGTCTACGCCGACCAGATCGAATGGATGCACCGCCATATCGCCCGCCGCGACAGCGTCATCCTCAGCGTGCATCCGCACAACGACCGCGGCACTGCAGTCGCTGCGGCCGAATTGGCGTTGATGGCCGGCGCCGAGCGCGTCGAGGGTTGCTTGTTCGGCAACGGCGAACGCACCGGCAACGTGGACTTGGTGACGCTGGCCTTGAATCTGTACACCCAGGGTGTGGCGCCGGGCTTGGATTTTTCAGACATCCAGAAGGTGGTGGGCGATTTCGAGGCGTGCACCGGCTTGAGCGTGCCGCCGCGCCAACCCTATGCCGGCGAGTTGGTGTTCACCGCGTTTTCCGGCTCACACCAGGACGCCATCAAGAAAGGCTTTGCCGCCCGGCAACCCGATAGCGTCTGGAACGTGCCGTACCTGCCGTTTGATCCAGCCGACGTCGGCCGCGGTTACGACGCGGTGATCCGCATCAACAGCCAATCCGGCAAGGGTGGCATCGCCCACTTGCTGGAAAGCCATTACGGCGTGGTGCTGCCGCGCCGTTTGCAGATCGAGTTCTCGCGGGTGGTTCAACAACACGCCGACCGCCACGGCGGCGAAATCGGTTCGGAAGCGTTGTGGCAATTGTTTGCCCGGACCTATCTGGATTCGGCAAAGCCTTTGCGTTACCGGGACCATCATTTATTCGAGCACGCGCAAGGTCAAGGCATACAACTGCAAATCGAATCGGACGGCGAACCGCACACATTAACCGGCGTCGGTAACGGCCCGATAGCCGCCGCCGTCCAGGCTTTGCATGGCCTCGGCGGCGCAGTATCGGTACGCAGTTACGAAGAACGCTCGGTCGGCAGCGGCGGCGATGCCCAGGCCTGCGCCTTTGTCGAACTGGCGGCAGCGAACGGGACCACGACCTATGGCGTCGGCATGGACGCCAACATCGTCAGCGCATCGATCAAGGCGTTGCTCAGCGGCTACAATCGCTTGGCCGACGATATGGGCTTATGCAATTTAACAAAATTGAACACGTCCCCAGCGACGATACCCGCAAATGCCGCATCCTAAACTGTCGTTCCAGGTCGTCAAAGCCAATTTCCTCGCGTTAGCTGCTAATCGGCGTACCCGATTACTAAACGGCCGGTATCGAAGTGCGGCGCACTATGACGCTCCGCCACGTAAAATATCGGAGATTTATGACGAGCCGGTTCGATTTAATTTGGACGGATAGGGATCCAGAACTGTCTTAAAAACCCAACATCGTTAGCTATCGAACAGCTGTTTTACGTCAATTAGTCGGTTTCAAGTCGCGCTGCGGTTTCAGTTCCAGTAAAGCCGCTAGTCATTCGACGACCATACGCGCCGCATGTATAGGTACATCCAGTTCCGCAATTATTGGCGATATTGAGGCATATCATCAGCGAGCATGGACAGTTACTGCATTCGCGATGGTATGAATGCATGCCTGAAATCGGGATATTGAAAAACCTTTTTTATATCGATTCGATATTGTTATAGAATTTTACCGAATCCGTTGAAGCGTTTTCACCCCAAGGGGAACGTTTTTTGCGGATCTCTGCCGATGACGGATGTAAATCCGTCATCTCGGCATCTTTCTCATGACGTTGTCAAAGAATTCCGAACACCAAACATTCAGGGAATGCCTGACCAACGCCGAACCGAAAAACCGCATTGGACGTTTTTTATCTGGCCATTTTGTTAATGGCATCGAGCAATTTTTACTTTATTCATCCGGGAGTTTTTGATGGAAATCCACGTTTACGATACCTATGTAAAAGCACACGACAACCACGTCATGCACTTTGATGTATTTACCGCCAGCAAGGACAGTGAGCAAGCCATTCAGTATGCCAAACAGTGGCTATCTTCAATTGGTGAAAGCGATGCGGTAGTCTCCAGCAAAGAATGTCGGTTTTGCCATACTCAACAAGCACCGGCTAATGTGATTGACACGATCAATCGCCAAGGTTACTTCATATACAAAATGGAAGGTTGTCCGGCTTGATAGCAATATTGCTGTCATGCCAAGAAATTCCAGGCCTTGCCTTGCAAGGCCTTAACGTAAGTAGGAGGAAACACCTGTTTTCCGAAAAGCATTAGTAACGACCTCACCGGCATCCTCGTCAACAGCGACACGGCTACCAACATCGAAATTACACGCGCCGAAAGGGTGATCTGACCTCAGCTAATAGGGTTGTCGTTGCCATGCGACCCCGGGAGAACGATGGCGTTCACCCAAACAAAACCAATCAGACTATCTCAAAACGATACGTCGGCCTTTTCCAGCATCTCCAACCAATCCCTGCCTAAAAACACCAGAATTAAAATCTAACTAGCTTGAACGACAATAATCTATTGTAAAATAATCGTTTTTATATATCGCGTTAATCGACAGTTTGTGCGCACTAAGCCGAGTCTTATCATTATCCATGTCCCCGCTCCCCACTAGACAAGACTTTCAATGCGCGCGCTGATCGTCCTAGGTATGCTGTTGATGCCTTTGGCTACCGCGCAAGCGGCCGGCAAGGCATCGGAAGATTTAACTGAACTGTCCATTGAGCAATTGCTGAATGTGGAAATCATCAGCGCTTCCAGGCTGGGTCAAAAAGCCAGTCAAGCCCCCAGCTCGGTTTCGATTTTAACGGCAAACGACATACGCACTTTCGGCTGGCGCACGCTGGCGGACGCGCTGAACAGCATGCGCGGTTTGTTCACCAGCAATGATCGCAACTATAGCTTTGTCGGCGTGCGCGGCTTTATTCAGTCCGGCGACTACAATTCCCGAGTGCTGTTCATGATCGACGGCCAGCGCATGAACGAAAACATCTTCGACTCCGGCAATATCGGCCAGGAATTCATGCTGGACATGGACTTGGTGGAACGTATCGAATTTATTCCCGGTTCCGGCTCCACCATTTACGGCGCCAATGCGTTTTTGGGCTTGATCAACGTGGTCACCAAAAAAGGCAAAGCCTTGAACGGGGCGCAAATAGCCGGTGAAGTGGGTAGTTTTGACACCTACAAAGGCCGCGTCAGTGTCGGCAAGCAATTCGATAACGGCGCCGATGTGCTGGTGTCGGCATCGCATTTCGATACCCAGGGCGTGGAAGATTTATATTTCCCGGCTTTCGACGACCCAAGTACCAACAACGGTATCGCGCATAACATGGATACCGAACGCGCGGACCGCTTGTTCGGCCGGATGCAATTCGAAGAATTCACCCTCAGCGGCGGTTTTGTTGATCGTTACAAGCGGGTGCCGACCGCGGCTTTCGGTGCCGTTTTCAACGATCCCACCTCGCATACTTACGACAGACAATTTTTCACCAATCTGAAATATGAAAAAGCCTTGAACGCGAAGACCTCGTTCATGGCTAAGGGTTTTTATCAAGGCTACGATTACATGGCCGAAGACCCGTTCAATGACGCCGGTAATTACGTTTATCACGACCAAACCAGCGGCCGCTGGTGGGGCGGCGAAGCACAACTCACGACTAGCGTATTCGACGGACATAGACTACTTTTCGGCTTGGAATATCAATACGACCAAACCCAGCGCCAATTCGGCTATGTTACCGACCCTTATCAGATTTATCAGGATAGCGACCTCAGCGGCCACCGCGTCGAACTCTACGCTCAAGACGACATCCAGTTACTGGACAATCTGGTTTTCAGCGCCGGCCTGCGCCTGGATCAGACCCACATGCTCAAACGCCTGCAACTCAATCCGCGTCTGGGCTTGATATGGAACCCTTTGGAGAATACCACCTTCAAGCTGCTGTACAGCTCGACATTTCGCGCCCCGCATGCCTGGAACCTGGATTACAACAACTACTATTACGGCGTCAGCCCCGAACTTAGAGAAGAGCAAATCAGAAGCTACGAAGCGATTGCCGAATGGCATTCCCATGCCGGGCTGAAACTGCTGGTTTCCTTGTTTTACAACGACATCACCGAGTTACTGAAAGCCAACCCCGATACAGCGCTGCTGGACAATGTTGGAAAATACCACGCCTACGGTGCGGAATGGGAAGCGGAAAAACGCTGGGACAGCGGCAGAATGTTCAAGGCATCTTACACCTACAGCTTGTTTACCAACGAAGCCAGACAAGGGGTGTGGGCTTACGGTTCGCCGCAAAATATTTTCAAATTACACTATGCTGAGCCTTTGTTCGACGATTTTGTCCGGCTCGGCATCGAAAATATTTACATCGGCGACCGCAAGACATTTCAGAGCGGCAAAGCCGATGCCTACAATCTGGTCAATCTGAATGTGAGCACGGATCGATTGATGCGTGGCCTGGATGTATCCTTCGGGGTTTATAACCTGTTCGACAGCCACTATGAAATGCTGATCAACAGCGACCGCTTCGACCTGTTACAGATGAACGGCAGGGAATTTCGTTTGAAACTACAGTTGACGTTTTAAAAAAGGGCCGATCATATGAAAAAGGCGTTTCATCGACGGAAATCTTGGGCTATCGGCCTGGGAGCGCTTTTGTGTTTGGGACAATCCACCTCGCACGCCGCCAATCAAGAGCCTGAACGCGATAATTTACCGGATTTGACCGGCCTCAGCGTCGAGCAATTGATGAATCTCGATGTGACCTCGGTTATGAAGGTGCCCACAGACATTAAACACGTTCCCGCCGCCCTATTTGTATTGAGCAACGAAGAAATCCGCCGAACCGGGGCTACTACGATACCGGAAGCCTTGCGGGTGGTGCCGGGCATGCACGTGGCTAAAGTGGACGGCAACAAATGGGCCGTATCGATGCGCGGCTTCAGCAGCCAGTTTGTCAATAAATTGTTGGTGTTAGTGGACGGCCGCAGCGTCTATAACCCGCTGTTTTCCGGAGTATGGTGGGATCAACAAGATGTGATGATGGAAGACATCGAACGCATCGAGGTCATCCGCGGCCCCGGCGCCAGCTTGTGGGGCGCCAATGCGGTCAACGGCGTCATCAACATCATCACTAAATCAGCCAAAGACACGCAAGGCGGTTTGCTATCCAGTCATGTCGGCAGCCAACGCTACGGCGGCGGTCTGCGCTATGGCGCCGATTTGGGCGGCGACGCCTATCTAAAAGTCTACGGCCGCCACACTAACTACGGCGACTCAAAAACCCTGGGCAGCAGCACTAAGGCCGGCGATGAAGGCGAGATGAGCAAAATCGGTTTTCGTTACGACAAAGCCATCGACTTTACCAACAAACTCAGCTTGCAGGGCGATGCATTCCTCGGCGAGAGCAATGGCGCACTGCAACACTTCCCATCATTAACATCCCAACAGACGCCGGTGCTGGCGCCGCCCTTTTCTCGGGAATTACCGACGGACCAATTGTTCTCCGGCCATTACATCCAAGCACGCTGGGAACAACATCAAAGCTCGGACTCGAATACCGTACTGCGCATGTATTGGGACAGGCACAGCCGGAAATCGCCTTACTTGAATTCGGAATATCAAATCGACAATATCGATGTCGATTTTCAGCATAACTACAAGCTGAACGACAACCACATGTTGGTGTGGGGCAGCGGCGTGCGTTTCAATCTGAATAATTTTGAGGACAGCGCGCAAATCTCCATGAGCGCCAACAATCGCACCGACCGTATCTACAGCCTGTTTGGGCAGGACGATATTACCTTGGTACCTGATCGTTGGCATTTGACCTTGGGCAGCAAGCTGGAGCACAACCCGGTCACGCAATTCGAAGTGCAACCCAACGCACGCTTGCTGTGGACGCCCGACGGCCAACATTCGTTTTGGGGCTCGGTGTCCCGCTCGGTGCGCACGCCCAATTGGGTCGAGCAAAATATTTCCTACGGCTTGCAAACCCAGCCATACACGATACGTGGCAATACTGTGCCTGTGCTGCGCAACCTAACCGGCAACCCCGACTTGACCGCCGAAAAAATGCTCGGCTTCGAACTGGGCTGGCGCGGCCAACTGAGTCGCCAACTCAGTACTGATGTAGCCTTGTATCATTACAGCTACGACGATTACGCCAGCTTGACCCCCAATACCCAACGCTTCGCCGGCTATATGTTGCAGACGCTGGATTACAACAACTACGGCCATGTACAAGTCTACGGCGGGGAAATCAGTGTCGATTGGCAAGCGACTGAAAATTGGAAACTGCGCGCCACTTATAGCCACGAAGAAGAACGCTTCCGCCTGTCTCCGCTGGCACCTGCCAACACCACGCTGATCTCCGGAGACAGCTACCCGGCCCATAAAGCCATGCTCTGGTCTATGTACCAATTCTCCCCGCAACTCAAGCTGGATCTGAACTGGCGTTATTCGGATGCAACCGGCCTTAACGGCGCGCAATCCAGAGCCTATCAAGACCTGGATGCGCGTTTGGGATGGGACTTGGGCGCGGGCGTGGAACTGGCGTTGGTGGGCCGGAATTTGCTGAACAGCAGTCATTTCGAATACGGCTCGGATATGTTTTCCACCGCCACTGCCGTGCAACGCGAGGTATACGGCACCTTGCGCTGGGACTTCTAAGCGGCCGGACACTATGCATACAGCGAAGAACCGGTGTCGAACATGAGTCGAATCTTGCGCCATCGCTATGCAAGATTGTGCCGAAATCGCAGTTGCGATGCGTCGTACCTGTGCGCCCCGGAAAAACCAAGATTCACAGCCATCACGCTAGTCAGCAAAATGCTGTTGCTGCCTTTGCTGTTTAGCGGCCATCTATGCCACGCCGAAGCGGCCAGCGAAGCAGCGGTAAAAGTGGCATTTTTATACAATTTCTTTAAGTTTATCGAATGGCCCGAGCCTGCAACCGCACCGAATCGTTATACCTTGTGCCTGAGCAGTCATACCGATTTCGGCGACCATTTATTGATGTTGGAAGGCAAAACGGTGAACGGCAAGCCCTTGGATATCGCCCGCAATATATCACCCAAAGATATAAAATCCTGCCATCTGATCTTTATCGATACCGCCGATAATCCGGGCGATTACGCCCGCGAATTAAAAGGCTCGCCGGTAGTCAGCGTCAGCGACAAAGCCGGGTTTATCAACCAGGGCGGCACCATAGGTTTGATCCAGGACGGCAACCGGCTCAGCTTTGAGATTAACTTAGAAACCGCCAATGCCGGCAACACGCGCATCAGCGCCCAGCTGCTGAAACTGGCTAAAAACATTTTGGCCGGTAAATAAACCCGCATGCAGACGACATCTCAACGCCACCCATGATTCGCGACAAACTGGCCAATCTGCCGATGACCTACAAGCTGCAACGCTTGCAAGCCATCACTTTGGCATTGGCTCTGCTGTTTACCTTGTTAATTACCAGCATGACGCATATCTGGCAGGAGCGGCGCGAACTGTCAATGGAAGTGCGTTCGCTCGGCAAAATGATCGGTTTTAACGCCAACGCTGCGCTGCTGTTTGGCGACACCAAAACCGGCACCGAGATTCTGGCCACCTTACGCGGCAAATCCGAAGTCATCTCCGCGCAACTCTACAAAAATGACGGCGAAATTTTCGCCCATTACCCGGCCAAGGCTGCACCGGACAGTTTCCCCGCCACCTTGAGCGATGCGGAACAACAACAACGCAACCAGGGTTTGCGGATATTGAGCCAAGTCATTTTAAACCCCTTACCCGACGATAACGGCGACGTGATCGGCACCTTACGCTTGCAGCTCGACTTAAAGCCCATGTGGCGGATGGTGATTATCAGTCTGGGCCAAATTTTTTTGGTGATGGTGGTGTCGTTTATTCTGGCGGTATTTTTCGGACGACGCCTCGCGGAATCGATTGCCGCACCGCTGATCCGTTTGTCTTCACTGGCCAAACAGGTATCCAGGGACAACAACTATATGGTGCGCGCCCAAGGTGAAGGCGAAGATGAAATCGGCCAACTGGTAAGAAGCTTCAACCAGATGATCGAGCGGGTACAACAACGCGATGCCGAACTGGAAAATCAGCGTGGCAACCTGGAAAAACAAGTCGATCTGCGCACCGCCGACCTGCGTCAGGCCGTCGTCGATGCCCAAGCCGCCAATATCGCCAAGTCGCAATTTCTGGCAACCATGAGCCACGAAATCCGCACCCCCATGAACGGCGTGCTGGGCATGACCGAATTGCTGTTGGGCACCGACCTGGACACCACGCAACGCCAATACGCCGAAACCGTGTTCAGTTCCGCCGATTCTTTGCTGACCGTGATTAACGATATTCTGGACTTTTCCAAAATCGAAGCGGGCAAGCTGGAGCTGGAAGAAATCGATTTTAATTTGATCAATCTTACCGACCAACTCGCTGCCTTGTTCTTCGAACGCGCCAGCAGCAAAAACATCGAACTGGTGTGCACCGTCGATAAGCGGGTGCCGCGCGACGTCAGAGGCGATCCTTATCGCTTGCGGCAAATACTCACCAACTTGTTATCCAACGCCATCAAATTTACCGAAGCCGGCTCGGTGAAAATGCAAGTGAATGTGGCCGAATCGGATCGCTGCCCATCCGCTGACGGCATGTGCCTGGAGTTTTGTATTAGCGACACCGGCATCGGCATCGGCCCGGACACGCAAGCCAGGCTATTCAAATCTTTTAGTCAAGCCGACGGCTCCACCACCCGCAAATACGGAGGCACCGGTCTGGGATTGGCCATCAGCAAGGAACTAAGCGAATTGATGGGCGGCAATATCCAAGTGCAAAGCCGTGCGAACAGCGGCTCGGTATTTACCCTGCATATCCCGCTCCGCCAAGCTAGCCAAGCCCTGCCTGCAAGCTTGCCGGGCAACGATCTGCAAGGCAAGCAGGTCTTATTGGTTGAAGATAATGCCACCAATGCAAAAATCCTGGAAAATCATTTGACTGTTTTTGGCATGTTTACCCGCGTCGCCAAAAATGGCGCTCACGCCTTGGAAATTCTCGATCAGTCGGCACACTTGGGCCTGTTCTTCGATATTGCCGTGTTGGACATGAAAATGCTGGGCATGAACGGCGTCGAATTAACCCAACGGATTCGTATAGACCGGCGATTTGCCAATATCCGCATCGTCATTATTACGTCCAGCAACGATGAGGACGTATTAGCCAAAATTCGCGGCAGCGCCTGCGATCTGTACCTTCACAAGCCCCTGCACAGACGCACCCTGCACGATGCGCTGCTCGGGCTGATGTCGCAAAAACCGCAATCGTTCAGTGCGCCGGCTTCTGCTGCCGGCGCCATTCGAATCCTGTTGGCCGAAGACAATCCGGTCAACCAGAAAGTTTGCAGCGCTATGTTGCGCCAGTTGGGCTACACCCTGTCTCTGGCGAATAACGGCCGGGAAGTGCTCGATATTATCGACCGCGAGCCGGTCGATCTCATCCTGATGGATTGCATGATGCCGGTCATGGACGGTTACACGGCAACCCAATACATCCGCAATCGGGAAAGTAGCCGCAATTTGCCTCGAATCCCCATTATCGCCCTCACCGCCAACGCCATGGAAGGTGATCGCGAACGCTGTTTGCAGGCCGGTATGGATGATTATCTCAGTAAACCGTTTTTACAAAAAACCTTGCAAGACAAAATCCAGGCGTTGGCAGCCCCTCTGCCCACAACCGCCCTCAATACAGCCACTCCCGAGATCAAAGCCACTGCCGCTACTCTAGACCCGGCCGCACTGAATACCTTGCGGGAAATTGGTGGCAGCGCGCTGGTCGACGACGTCTTGGCCTTGTTTAGGACAAATGCCGAGCAACATATCGCCACACTCCGCTCCGGCCTGTTGGAGCGCAATACGGAAACAGTGCGGCATGCCGCGCATAGTCTAAAATCGGCCGCGGCCAACATCGGCGCACTAAACCTGTCGGAACTGGCCCGTGCGCTTGAACATGCAGCGCGGCACAACACTTTGCAATTCGATAGCCGGGTTGCCGAAAGCCTGCAAACAGAATATAAAGAAATTCTCCAGCGGCTTTCGCAACTCAAACCCTCATAATGCAACGATTACCTGCCCGCAGCCTGATTTTAGCGATTGACGACGACGATATGGTGCGTCTGATGTTGCAAGAAATTCTGCAAAGAGAAGCGTTTGATGTCATTTGCGCGGCTAGCGGCAAGCAAGGCTTGGCATTAGCAGCCAGCGAACGGCCCAACCTGGTATTGCTGGATGTCATGTTGCCGGACCTTAACGGCTTCGACTGCCTGCAAGCCATCAAAAACATGCCCGGCAACAGCCTGCTGCCCGTCGTGATGCTGACCGGCATGGACGACCTGGAATCGGTCAATCGCGCCTTTCAATTGGGCGCGACCGACTTTATCTCCAAACCGCTCAATTGGCCGACCTTACCGCACCGCTTACGTTACTTGCTGCGCTCGGTCGCCACGTTAGAAGAACTGGCCCGAAGCGAAGCGGCACTGCGCCAAGCGCAAAAAATAGCGCAACTGGGCAGTTGGTACTGGTCTATTGCCGACGACAACATGCAATGGTCGGAAGAAGTCTTTAATATCCTCGGCACGAATCGCTCATCGTTCGAACATAAATGCCGCGACTTATACAAATCCATGCAGCCATCGGAAGTCGGCAAACTGCAACAAGCCATTGATCTTTGCGTCAAAAACCGACGCAGTTTTCGCCTGGAATTATCGATTACTCGTCGCGATGGCGCCAACCAAGTGATTCATATTCAAGGCAAACCCGTGATCGCCGATGGGCAGGTAAGCCATATTCACGGTACGCTGCAAGATATTACCGAACGCCGGCACATAGAAGAACGGGTAAGGCTTTTATCTTACTACGACCCGCTAACCGGCCTGCCCAACCGGACGCTGTTCAAGGAAGTTCTGGCGCAAGCAATGGCCTATTGCACACGCTACGGTACGGTCATTTCCACTTTATTTATCAGTATTGATCGTTTCAAACGCATCAACGAAACCCTGGGCCCCAAAATCGGCGACCAGGTGTTGAAATTGTTCGCCGAGCGCTTGCTCGCCGAAGTGCGGGATTGCGACTACATTTCCATCAACGCCGATTACGATTTGGCGGACATGACGGTCTCCCGGCTGGGCGGTAACGAATTTACCGTGTTGCTGAATCGTATCGAGGACACGCGCGATAGCGTCAAAGTGGCTAAGCGGATTTTTCAGGTGATGCAGCACGCTTTTACGGTGGAGAACACCGAACTGTTTCTGGGTATCAATATCGGTATCGCCGTCTATCCGGGCGACGGTCAGGATGAAGACAGCTTCATCAAAAACGGCGAGTTTGCGATGAACCATGCCAGCGAACACGGCCATAATAATTATCAGTTTTTCAGTAAATCGCTGAATGTTGCCGCGTTTCATAAACTGGCGATGGAAAACAGCCTGCGCCGCGCCATAGAACGCCATGAATTGCAGCTTTACTATCAAGCCAAAATTAATATCCGCCGCCAGCAAGTCGTCGGCTGCGAAGCCTTGATTCGCTGGCAGCACCCGGAACTGGGTTTGATCGGCCCGTCGCAATTTATTCCCATTGCCGAAGATTCCGGCCTGATTGCCCAAATCAGCGATTGGGTGCTGGAAAATGCCAGCCGGCAAACCTTGGAATGGCAACAGTCAGGACTGAGCCAAGGGCTGATCATGGCAGTGAACGTATCGGCGACTCAATTCCGACAATACGGCTTTGGTAATCACGTCCGCGACGTATTGACCAGCATCGGCTTGGAACCTCGCTACCTCAAGCTGGAACTGACCGAAACCATCTTGCTCGACCATATCGACGACGCTTTAGTGACCTTGCGGGAATTACAAGCCCTGGGCGTCAAAATCAGTATTGACGATTTCGGCACCGGTTATTCATCCTTGTCTTATTTGAAAAAACTGCCTATCTCGGAATTGAAAGTCGATCATTGCTTTGTCCGCGATCTTCCGCACAATGAAGACGACATGGCGATTACCGCGGCAATATTGGCTTTGGCCGACGCGCTGTCCCTGGAAGTGGTCGCGGAGGGCGTGGAGAATGAAGATCAAGCCAACTTCCTGCTGGATAGCGGTTGCGAGGTAGTGCAAGGCTTTTTGTACAACAAGCCCATGCCCGCCAATGAATTTGCCGCATTTGTCCGTGCATTCAATGCGCAACGCTTGTTAGCCGACAAAGTCTGACATGTCCGTCAAGCCACGCATCCTGTTAGTCGACGACGATCCGATGGTCCGTCTGCTGGTCAGGCAAATCTTGCAAGCCGACGGCTACGAACTGATCGAAACCGACAACGGCCGGACCGGATTGGAACAATTTATCGCCGCCGAGCCGGATTTGGTTCTGCTGGACGTGATGATGCCGGAGATGGATGGTTTCAGTTGTTTACAAGGCATGCGTGCCGCCAGCGACAAATCGGTGCCGATTGTCATGATGACGGCTATCGAGGATACGCAAGCGGTGGAAGACGCCTTTCGGCTGGGGGCTACCGACTTTATCGGCAAACCCATCCAATGGCCGCTGTTGCCGCATCGCATCAGCTATGTGCTGCGCTCGCACCGCACTACACAACGTCTTATAGAGCAACAAACGCTACTCAAGCAAAGCGAGCAACGCTTTCGGGATTTGGTGGAAAGCATCGGTAACGAATACTTCCTGTATTCTCACAATACCGAGCGTATTTTTACTTATCTAGGTCCTTCGGTGGAGCATATCCTCGGCTACAAACCCGACGAACTACATTGCGACTGCTTCGATATAACGACCAACAACCCGATCAATCGGCTTGCCAGGACCTACACCGAGCAATGCCTGGCAGGCATCAAACCACCGAACTACGAAGTGGAAGTACGCAGCAAGGATGGCAGCCTGCGTGTACTCAGCCTCAATGAGTCGCCCATGTTCGACGACCATGGCCGAGTGGTTGCGGTGAACGGCCTGGCGCACGACATCACCGAAATGCGCAGCACGCAGCAAGCCCTTGCCGATAGCGAGGAACGCTTGCGGCTATCCATGCAGGCAGCCAAACAAGGTTTTTATGACATCAATCCGCAAACCGGGGCCATGATCATCAACGCCGAATATGCCAGCATGCTCGGCTACAACCCAGCCGATTTCGACGCCACTATCGACAGCTGGATCATGCGCTTGCATCCCGATGACCGGCAGCGCGTTTCCGACGCCTACCGGCAGTACATCGCCGGGGAACTGGCAGAATATCGCCTGGAATACCGGCAGCGTTGCGCCGACGATAGCTGGAAATGGATATTATCGATAGGCAGTATCGTCGAGCGCGACGCCAACAATCAGCCGGTGCGCATGCTGGGCACCCACACCGACATCACCGACAGTAAAACGGCAGCCGAACGCCTGAATTTGCTGGCCAAAGTGTTCGAAAACAGCGGCGAGGCCATTTTCCTGTGCGATCCGGATACCCGCATCGTGTCCAGCAATCAGGCCTACACGACGATTACCGGTTACAGAGCCGAAGAGGTGCTACAGCAAACGCCCTCCATTCTCGATGCGCGTCATCTTGACCTCAACCACTATCAACGTATCTGGCAGGCCTTGCGCGAAAACGGCTACTGGCAAGGCGAAATTTGGGATACCCGCAAGAACGGCGAGACCTATCCCGCATGGCTGGGTATTTCCGCGATGTACAACACCCACGGCGTGATCAGCCATTACATCGGCATTTTTTCGGACATTACCGAGCGCAAGGCCGCCGAAGCCCAAATCGAATATCTGGCACGTCACGATCCCCTCTCCAACCTGCCCAATCGCACCTTGTTGCGCGACCGCTTTGACCAGGCCATGGCCCATGCCGTGCGTAACAACACGCTGGTCGGTTTGCTGTTTCTGGACCTGGATCATTTTAAGAATATTAACGATACGATGGGACACGACGTCGGCGACCGCTTACTGCAAGGCATCGCGGAGCGTCTGGTGCAATGCGTGCGCGAGGTGGATACGGTTTGCCGGCAAGGCGGCGATGAATTCATCATTATCCTCACCGACATTCCCGACATCGACGCAATCACGCAAATTGTGCTGAAAATTCTCGATCAACTGACACAACCCTTTGTCATTGAAGGTGTCACGCTTTGCACCTCCTTCAGCATAGGCGTCAGTTTGTATCCCAATGACGGCCTGAATTTTCACGGTTTACTCAACAAAGCCGACACGGCGATGTATTCGGCGAAAAACGAAGGCCGCAATACCTTCCGCTTCTTTTCCAACGATATGAACCTGGCGTCTATCGAGCGGATGAATATCGAGAACGGCCTGCGCATGGCTTTGAAGCGCAAAGAACTTCGCTTGCATTATCAGCCGCAATATTCCATACACAACAATACGGTGATCGGTGCGGAAGCCTTGCTGCGCTGGCAACCGGAAAACAGCCCGATGATCCCGCCGGCCAAGTTCATTCCTATCGCCGAGGACAACGGCATGATCGTCCCGATAGGCGACTGGGTGTTACGTGAAGCCTGCAAGCAAAACAAGCTTTGGCATGACGCCGGTATGAAACTGCTGGTTACCGTCAACATCTCGGCCCTACAGTTCAAGCGCGGCAACTTATTGGAGTCGGTGCAAAGCGCATTGGCGGAATCAGGACTGGAACCGCATTATTTAGAGCTGGAGTTAACCGAATCGGTCCTGATGTTCGATACCAATGCCGTCATCAATACGATTGCCCAGTTGCGCGCCTTGGGCGTCAGCTTTGCCATCGACGATTTCGGCACCGGTTATTCCTCACTGAGTTATTTGAAGCGCTTTGCGGTGAACAAACTAAAAATCGATCAATCATTTATCCGGGATTTAACCTCAGGCAAAGCCGAAGACACCGCTATCGTCAAAGCCATCTTGCAATTGGGCGATACACTGGGCCTACTGACCTTGGCCGAAGGCGTGGAAACCAAGGAGCAAGCCGAGCAACTGCATCAACTCGGCTGCCGCAAAGCGCAGGGTTTTTATTGGAATCAACCCTTGCCCGCCGACGAATTCGCCCGGTTGTTTACGCCTGGTTAAAATAACTGCCAAACCGGCGCCGCGCCGTCCGGCAAGGCCGCCAGACGCCCCAGCTCCAGCCATTGATTGCCCGGCGCATGAAAATCCGAGCCCATCGATGCATGCAATTGATGTTTGCTGGCATGCAAATAACTTAAGCGGATATCATCGACGCTGGCCCGACCCGTCACCACTTCTATGCCCTGCCCGCCTGCCGCCTTGAATGCCACCAATGCTTTGTTAATCCATTTGGTACTGAGTTTGTAACGCAAGGGATGCGCCAACACCGCCACACCGCCGGCGGCCCGAATCCAGCCGACACAATCGGCCAGACCGGCCCAAACCGTCGGCACATAAGCCGGCTTACCCTTGCTCAAATAGCGGTCAAAGGCATCCTGCTGAGTTTCGACCACACCTTGATTGACCAGAAAATCGGCAAAATGCAGGCGGGTGATTTCGCCGTTACCGGCGATTTGCCTTAACGTGGGATAGGCGTCGGCTATGCCCTTCTTCGCCAGTTTTTCGGCAATTTTTTGCGCGCGCTGGTCGCGGATCGATTGTTGCTTGGCAATACCTTCGAGTAATCCCGGATGCTGCGGATCGATATTTAAACCTACGATGTGCAGACAATGACTTTCGAAACTAGCCGACAGTTCGATGCCGGGAATCAAGCGGATGCCGGCTTGCGCGGCGGCTTCGGTCGCTTCTTGTAAGCCGGCAGTTGTATCGTGGTCGGTCAAAGCCAGCGCAGTAACCCCCTGCTGTTGAGCACGCAACACCAGTTCGGTGGGCGACAACGCGCCGTCGGACGCGGTGGAATGACTGTGTAAATCGTATAATTCCGACACTATTGATAATCACCGTAAAGTTTGGCGTACAAGCCGTTTTGTTGAATCAAGGAATCGTGTTTGCCTTGTTCGCAAATCTGGCCTTGTTCAAAGACATACACATGATCGGCCTGTTTCACCGCACTGAGCCTATGCGCAATGATGATGGTAGTACGGCCTTCCAGAAAGGTGCTCAAGGCTTGGTGCAGTTTATACTCGGTTTCGCTGTCCAGCGCCGATGTGGCTTCGTCGAGAATCACCACTGCCGGCTGGCTGACTATCATCCGGGCGATGGCCAGCCGTTGCCGTTGGCCGCCGGATAAGCGCATACCCTGCCTGCCCACCACGGTGTCCAAACCCTGCGGCTGTTCTTCAACGGTCGACTTCATTTGCGCAATCTCCAAAGCTCGCCACAATTCAGCATCGGCAATCTCCCGGCCCAAGGTCAAATTGGCGCGTATCGTATCGTTTAGCAAAGCGGGATGCTGTAAAACGGTCGCGACATGTTCGCGCACCACATCCAAGCCTATCCGGTTCAGCGGCACGCCGTCGAAATAAATCATGCCGCTGCCTGGCGGATATAAACCGATCAAGGTTTGCGCCAACGTCGACTTGCCGCCGCCGCTGGCGCCGACCAGGGCAATTTTCTCACCGGCCGGTATAGTCAGATTAATACCGTTCAGTACCGGTTCGTCCTTGTAACTAAAATGCAGATTCTTGACGCTGACCGACACGGTTTTACGCCCGATAAACGGGTTTTGCAAATGCGGATAATACGGTTCGCGCTGCAACAGGGTCAGCTGGTTGACGCGGGCCAACGCGGCTTTGGCGGCATAAAAAGACTGCTGAATGCTTAATATCTCCTGCACCGGCGCCATCATGAACCACAGATAACCGAATACCGCCAGCATTTCGCCTATGGTCAGATTGGAATACAGCACCATCAGCATCGCTGTTGCGCGGAAAATATCGAAGCCAAATAGAAAGGTCAAAAAGCTCAAACGCACCGTCGCATCGCTTTTCCAGGCATAGATGGTCGAGTGGTTTTTAACCGCCAGTGCGCTGCCGATCAACTGCCGACAATAGTGCTCCTCGCGGTTGCTGGCGCGGATTTGATGAATCGCCTCCAGCGTTTCGCTCAAAGCTTGCTGGAATATTGCGTAGGCTTTGTTTTCGTTAGCCTTCAGTTCCTTCACCCTGGAACCAACGGCCCTCGCCAGGTAAATTACCAGCGGGTTCAAAAAGATAATGAATAAACCCAATTGCCAGTGCATCCACAGCAGAATTAAAGCGGTACCGAACACGGTCAGAACTGCCACCAATAATTTACTGATCGTGGTGCCGATAAAATTATCCAGCGTATCGAGGTCGGTCACCATGTGCGAGCTAACCGTACCGCTGCCCAGGCTTTCATACTCGGACATCGAGATGTGTTGCAAATGTTTCACCAAACTTTCGCGAATGCGAAAAATCACATCCTTGGCAATATTGGAAAACTGCCGAGTCTGCATAATGTTTAGCGCCAAGGCAAACAAGCGCAACAGCAAGCTCAGCAGCAAAATAATGGCAATGTAAATGGCAGGTTGCTGCCACTCGCCGGGCAGCCACGGATTGAGGCTATTCAGCACCACACCCGGATGGTTAAGCAGGACTTCGTCCACCAATAATGGCATCAATAAGGGTACCGGTACGCTGGCAACTGTTGCCAAGATGGCGACCAAATGCCCGTTGATCAGTTGTTTTTTATGCTGCTTAGCGATGCTGTAGATGTACTGCCAGGAATATTCGGCTTGCGCCGCGCGCTGTGAGGTTTTCAAGGTAATGAAACAAATTCGATGAAGTTTAACGATTATAATGGTCCGACCCACTTTGCAAAAACTTCTTGCATAGGGTTTAGTCTCGGCTGTCGTGGAAATTGATATGCATGTTATCCCGTGTTTTTTACTGCTTGCCGCTCTGACCGGCGTTTTACCGAACAGTGCCCAGGCGGATGAAATCTCTTTGGTGAGCCAACGTCAGCTATTTTTGCGTGCCGAGCAAGCACTTGACCAGAATCGCGATGCCGAATATTTCGCGCTGGCTTCAAGCCTAAGAGGCTACCCGCTATATCCTTATCTGCAATACCAATGGTTAAAAAATCATTTGGACGCCGACGCCGACATCAAACAGTTTTTAAACGAGCACGCTGCCAGCCGTTACGCGGCCGGGCTGCGGCAAAAGTGGTTGCTGGCTTTGGGTAAAAAGCAGCAGTGGCTAGTGCTGTTGAATAATTATCAAGGCAGTGACGATCCCGAGCTGCAATGCTACGCCGGCCTGGCTCAATTGCAAACCGGCCAAGCCTTGGAAGCCTTCAATCAAGCCCGCGCTTTATGGTTAAGCGGTAAATCGCAACCGGATAATTGCGATGTCCTGTTCGAAGCTTATAAATCATCGCCGTATTTTAATAAAGAGCTGATCAACCAACGATTTCACGCCGCCCTCAAACGTGACAACCAAAGCCTGGCAAGCTACTTGACCCGGTTTTTCAGCGACGCAGAACTCAAGCAGGCCAATATCTGGTTAAAACTGCACCGACAGCCGGAAACCGTTATTACTGATACAGGCTGGCGCGAGAACCCTGAGCAAGCCGGAGAACTGTTTGCCCATGCGATTGACCGCTGGCTGGAAACCAATGTCGAAACGGCCATGACGACTTGGGACAGCAATAAATCGCAAATCGCCATTGCGCCGGCGACCGCCGCTTTTATCAAAAAACGCATCGCTATCGCGTTGGCCTTGAAACACGACAGTCGCGCTTACGCCCGCTTGTCGCAACTGGAAAACAGCGACGAATCGGCCCGGGAATGGCGAGTCAGAGCCGCATTGAATATGCAGAACTGGCAAGACGTCGCTGTGGCGATTACCGGCCTTAACGACGACGAAAAATCTCAGGAAAAATGGCAGTACTGGCAAGCCCGCGGCTTGGCGGAAACCGGCCAGAGCGCAACAGCCAATGCATTGTTTCTACAGTTGGCAAAAAATCGCAGTTTCTACGGTTTTCTGGCTGCCGGCAGATTAAGGCAAGCCATTGAACTGGTGGACAGACCTTTGACGGTATCAAGCAGCGACCTCGAGACTTTACAAAATCGACCGGATTTCCAGGTATTTTCCGAGCTACTCGCTATCGACAGAAAACCGGAAGCCAAACGCCAATGGTGGTACGCAATCGCCAAACTCGACAGTCGCCAGCTACCCGTCGCCGCAAAACTGGCCCAACAAGCCAATTGTCCGGCTTTGGCGATTGCCACTATAGCCAAGGCTAATCAATGGGACGACGTCAATTTGCGCTTTCCGCTGACCTATATCCAACCCATCCAAAGTAACGCTGCCGCACAACAATTGGATCCGGGTTTAATTTTAGGATTGATCCGCCAGGAAAGCGCGTTCGATGAATTGGCCGACTCGCCGGCTGGCGCTAAAGGTTTGATGCAGATTATGCCTAACACCGGCCGGCAAATTGCCGCCGAATTGCGCGATAGTTGGGATAGCGATTACAGCCTGTTTAAGCCGGAACTCAATGTCAAATACGGGACGTTTTATTTCAAAAAACTCTTGCGCCAATTCAATGGTCACGTCGCACTAGCCACGGCTGCCTATAACGCCGGCGCCAATAAAGTGAAGCGCTGGCTACCGGAAAACCGGGCTTTGCCGGCCGACATCTGGATTGAAAACATCCCTTACAAGGAGACTCGGGGGTATGTTGCATCGGTGTTAATGTATAGCTTGATTTACCAACAGCGGCTGCAACGCGACAGCTTAAAGATCGACGATCTAATGCGCGAGGTCATGCCCGGCTAAAAATTGAGCTGATTTTTTAAGCCGGTTATTAGATAATGCCGCAGTTTTTGAACCCACCAACCAGGTAAAAATCAAGATGGAGAAGCAGCACAGTTTCACGCGCGAAGAATTATTAATGTCCGGCCGAGGTGAATTATACGGTCCGACCAACGCGCAGCTACCGCTTCCCAATATGCTGATGATGGACCGCATCGTCCATATTTCCGATGAAGGCGGCAAATACGGCAAAGGCGAAATCATCGCCGAGCTGGATATTACCCCCGAATTATGGTTTTTTGATTGCCACTTTCAAGGCGACCCGGTCATGCCAGGCTGTCTAGGTTTGGACGCGATGTGGCAATTGGTCGGTTTTTATTTATGCTGGCTAGGCGGCCCTGGCAAAGGCCGCGCGCTGGGTTGCGGCGAAGTTAAATTCACCGGCCAAGTGCTGCCGACAGCCAAAAAAGTGACTTATAAAATCGACTTGAAGCGTGTGATTCTACGCAAATTGGTCATGGGCATCGCCGATGCGACGATGGAAGTCGATGGCAAACAAATCTACGAGGCGACCGATTTACGAGTCGGTTTATTCACTTCCACCCAAGATTTCTAAGGAAACCATCATGAAGCGCGTCGTTGTAACAGGTTTAGGGATAGTTTCCAGCATCGGCAACAACCGGGACGAAGTGGTTGATTCTTTACGCGCCGGCCGTTCCGGTATCGTTCACGCACCGGTCTATGCCGAAATGGGCTTTCGCAGCCATGTACACGGCCCGGTTAATATTGATCTGGATGAAGCGATAGACCGTAAAGTTAAACGCTTTATGGGCGACGGTGCCGCATACAACTACCTGGCTATGGAACAGGCTATTGCCGACTCCGGCCTGGAAGAGTCGCAAGTGTCCAATATCCGCACCGGCTTAGTGATGGGCTCCGGCGGGCCGTCAACGTCCAATCTGGTCGATTCCGCCGACATTCTGCGTTCCAAAGGTGTAAAAAAGGTCGGACCCTACATGGTGACGCGCGCCATGTCCAGCACCAACACGGCCTGCTTGGCCACGCCCTTTAAAATCAAAGGCGTCAATTACTCCATCAGCTCCGCTTGCGCCACCAGTGCCCACTGCATCGGCCACGCCATGGAATTGATTCAATTAGGCAAACAAGACGTTGTGTTCGCCGGCGGCGGTGAAGAACTGCACTGGACCATGTCGGTGATGTTCGACGCGATGGGCGCCTTGTCCTCAAAATATAACGACACGCCAGAAACGGCCTCTCGTCCCTACGACGAAACCCGCGACGGCTTCGTCATTTCCGGCGGCGGCGGCGTGTTAGTCATCGAAGAATTGGAACACGCCAAAGCCCGCGGCGCCAAAATCTACGCCGAACTGGTCGGCTACGGCGCCACATCTGACGGCTACGACATGGTACAACCCTCCGGCGAAGGCGCAGTGCGCTGCATGCAGCAGGCAATGGCTACCGTCACCGATAAAATAGACTACATCAATGCGCACGGCACCAGCACCCCGGTGGGTGACACCCGAGAATTGGAAGCGATGCGCGAGGTGTTCGGTGCAGAAAACGTGCCGGCGGTCAGCTCGACTAAATCCCTGACCGGACATGCCTTGGGTGCGGCCGGCGTCAACGAAGCCATTTATTCCTTGCTGATGATGCAAGAAAACTTCTTGAGTGCCTCCGCCAATATCAACCAACTCGATCCAGGCGCGGCCGGCATTCCTATCGTTAGAGAATATCGGGATAACGTCACGCTGAACACCATTATGTCCAACAGCTTCGGCTTTGGCGGGACCAACGCCACGCTGATTTTCCAACGCTATAACGGCTAACTTTGGCGCGGCTGCAACTTTGGTTCAGCCGCCCTTCCCTGCACCCATGTCCGATCCAGAACACAAATCCCGTACCCAGTTTAACAAGCTGCAAAAACGCCTGAGACGTTGCGTTGGCGAAGCCATCGCCGATTTCAACATGATAGAGCCCGATGATAAGGTCATGGTGTGTCTGTCCGGCGGCAAAGATTCTTACACCATGCTGGACATTCTGCTGAACTTGCAGAAAACCGCGCCAATCAATTTTGAGATTATTGCCGTCAATCTGGATCAGAAGCAGCCAGGCTTTCCGGAACACGTGCTGCCGGAATATCTACAATCGATAGGCGTGCCTTACCACATTATCGAGCACGACACTTACAGCATCGTCAAACGCATCATCCCGGAAGGACAAACGACGTGTAGTCTGTGTTCAAGGCTACGCCGCGGCACGCTGTACGGATTTGCCAAGGAACATAAGATCACTAAGATCGCCCTCGGCCATCACCGTGACGACATCATCGAAACCTTTTTTCTGAACATGTTCTACGCTGGCAAACTGAAAGCCATGCCGCCGAAGCTGCTGAGTGACGATAAGCAAAACATCGTCATACGTCCGTTAGCATATTGCCGGGAAAAAGACATCAACCGCTTCGCGGCTTTCAAACAGTTTCCGATCATTCCTTGCAATTTATGCGGCTCGCAAGAAAACCTGCAGCGCAAGGCGATGAAACAAATGCTCAACGCTTGGGATAAACAATTCCCCGGCCGCATCGAGACGATTTTCGCCAGTTTGCAAAATATCGCGCCGTCGCAAATGGCCGATACCAGCTTGTTCGATTTTGCCGGCCTGCGCCGCGACCCCGAATCCACTATTCCGCGCGTCGTATCCGATGAAGCCGGACTGGACATCTTAGAGCGCTAACCAGGAATTACAACGATGAAACACACCATCTTAGTGACGGGCGGCGCCGGCTATATCGGCAGCCATACCTGCGTAGAACTGCTGAATAACGGTTTCGAGGTCATCGTTGTCGATAACCTGAGTAACAGCAAAATCGAATCGCTGAAACGTATCGAAACCATTACCGGACATAAACCCGGTTTCTATCAAGCCGACATTACCGACCAAGCCGCGCTACGCGAGATTTTTAAAGCACATAAAATCGATGCGGTGGTTCATTTCGCCGGCCTGAAAGCCGTCGGCGAATCCTGCCAGCAACCCCTGAGCTATTACCGCAACAACATCTACGGCACCCAAGTGTTACTGGAAACGATGGACGAGTTTGCAGTGAAAAGATTGGTATTCAGCTCGTCGGCGACGGTTTACGGCGATCCGCATAGCGTACCGATTCTGGAAAGCTTCCCGCTGCAAGCCACCAATCCTTACGGCCGTACCAAACTGTTTATCGAGGAGATCCTGCGCGATGTCAGCAATGCCGACAGCCTGAACGGCAACAGCCAGCCCTGGCAATTTGCAATACTGCGCTATTTCAACCCCATCGGCGCGCACAGCAGCGGTTTGATCGGTGAAGATCCCAACGGCATCCCCAATAATTTGATGCCGTTTTTATCGCAAGTTGCCATCGGCAAATTACCGGTCCTGTCGGTGTTCGGCAACGACTACCCCACCAAGGACGGCACCGGCGTCCGCGATTACATCCACGTAGTTGATCTGGCACAAGGTCATATCAAAGCCTTGCAATACCTGCTCGGTAAATCGGCCGATACCGCTATTTGCGATGCGGTTAATTTAGGAACCGGCAACGGCTACAGCGTATTGGAAATGGTCAATACCTTCATTGAGGTGACGGGCCAAGCGGTACCCTACAAAATCGCACCACGCAGAGCCGGCGATGTCGCGGCCTGCTACGCTGATCCCAGCCTGGCCGAAGCAAAAATAGGTTGGAAAGCCGAGCGGGATTTAAAACAAATGATGACCGACACCTGGCGCTGGCAGAAAAACAATCCCAACGGTTACCACTAAGCAGGCTCGGTTACTAACACCAGCCCGCCATTCTCAATACGGTTTCTGCCTTTACGTTTGGCTTCGTACAAGGCAGCATCGGCGGTTTGCACCAATTGCAACGCAATCTCGGCGACAAGCTTTTTCTGCGCCCGGTTAGGCTGGTAAGTCGCCACACCAATCGAAATAGTCACCGGGATGGCTTGGTCGCCATACTCCACCTGCAAATTAGCAATACTCAAACGAATCCGCTCGGCAATTTCCGAGGCCGTACTTTCATCGGATTGCGACAGCAAGGCCACAAACTCTTCCCCGCCGTAACGCGCCAGCACATCGTTATTGCGCAGCAATTTCTTGATGATACCGGCCACCACAGCCAGTACATGATCCCCGGCCTGGTGTCCAAAACCGTCGTTGATGCGCTTGAAAAAATCAATATCCAGAAATAGGCAGGACAAAGGTTCGCGATTGCGTTGGCTGCGATCCAGCTCTTCCTCTATACGCTGCTCCAAAAACCGCCGATTGTTCACGCCGGTCAAGGGATCGACCAAACTGGTGCGCCGCATGGTTTCGACATTAAGATTGTTTTCCAGGCAAATACTGATGACCGAGGCGATGTGCTCGACAAAATCGGTCGCCATACCTTGCATGAAACGCTCGTTGTGATAACTGCCCAGATTCAACGAGCCCAAATACCGATCCCGGCGAATCAGCGGCGCAATGACTACCGACGCCGGTTTTTGTTGATTGGATTCGGAGAAAAACTTCTCGCAAATCGTGGTTTGATAGCTCCCCAGAAACGGCTGGTCGGACAGACCAAAACTATGCCGCAATTGCCATTCGCTACTTGCTAAAAACAGCCCTTCCCGGTCCCGATAATTATAATTATCCACTTCCAGGTAACCGGCGATTTCGTTTTTCGGGTCGATCAAACACAAACTGATTACGTCCAAATCGAACAAGGCCTTGGCTTCGCCGAGAATGAACTCGATCATTTCCGCCAGCGAACTAAGCCCCAGTAAACGCATTTCAAAGCTTTGCAATCGCTTTAAGGTCAGACTGTTATGCTGGACGCGGTTGAGCATACCGTCCAAATGACTTTCCAACACCCGCAGATCTGTTGTTATATCCTGTTCCAAGCTCGGCCCCACCCGCTTAATCGAGGTGATAAGACTAGCAGTTTTCGCAGAAAAAGTGTGTAGTTGTGGGCACTTCCAGCACACATCTCCCGTCCACTCTGATTGCAAATAAATCAGGCATTTCACCCATTAAAACGGCATATGCCATACCCTGCCGCCGGGTGCCATGTGATTTTGTCTTTCAAAATCAACACACTTGTTTATTGGTTCAAATATTGCTGTAAATCGGCTCTATCGGGTTCCAAGCACGCCAAACTCGTCTTCGCCATGAACAGCCTCACCTTCAACATCGACGATTTATTTTTGAGCCATCGCGATTCGTTGATTCACACTATTTTCGGCATCGTCGGCTGCCCGCAAACCGCGGAAGACTTGGCGCATGAAGCTTACATAAAAATGCTGCACGCCCTGGAAATCCAAGACATCAGTTACCCGCGGCCGTTTCTATACCAAATCGCAAAAAACCTGGCACTGGATCATCTGCGTAAAGAACGTATTCGCCAACGCGCCGACGACTCAAAAACGGCCGATACGGACGAAGATATATCGCTGCTGGACAATTTGCCGGACGATACCCCGACGCCCGAGCAGCAAGCATCCGATCAACAAGAACTGGCATTGATGCTGGCAGCGCTTGAGCAATTATCCGAACGGCGCAGGCAAATTCTGGTGTTGCACAAATTTCACCATTGGAATTACGAGCGGATCGCCGCCTATTACGACATATCGCGTAGCGCGGTAGAGAAGAATGTACAGGCAGCTCTGACTCATTTATTAGCCAGCCGGCAAGACTAGCCGTAACCTTAGGCCATACTGATTTTCCTGAACACAGCACCAATACTGATAAAATTCGCCCCATTGCCTAACCCGTCAACCGCCATGCCTTTACGTTTTGATCAGGAAGTTCCATCGCCGGGTAATGTCCAAGATCAAGCACTTGCCTGGTTTGCCCGCTTACAAGACCATAAAACCGGTGCGGCCGATCAAGCCGAGTTTGCCTGCTGGTTAGCCGCCGACCCCACGCATCAAACCGCTTACGACAAAGTGGTGCAACTCTGGCAATCGCCAGCATTGAACGCCGCCCTAAGCCAATACGCCAGCATCCCACTTCGGCCGCCCGCGCAGCGTAAATCGACCGTTCGGCGCTGGGCTGCAGCCGCCAGCATTACCTTGATTGTTGGCTGGTTCCTGGCTTCAACCGACTGCTTGCAACGCTGGCAAGCAGACATTACCACCGCCACCGGCGAACAGCGCCGAGTAATACTGGCAGACGGTTCCGCGCTGGTTCTAAATACCGATAGTGCGGTAAAACTGGATTACGCCGGTCAACAGCGCGGCGTAATCTTATTAAGCGGCGAAGCCTATTTTGAGGTGCAAGCCGACAAAAGCCGGCCGTTTATTGTGACGACAGAACAGGGAACAGTGCGCGTGGTGGGCACCCGCTTCAGCGTCAAAACCGGCGATACTACCCAAGTGAATGTCGAAAGCGGCTTAGTGATTTGTAGCGCCGAACAAGGGCAAAACCGGCAATTAAGCGCCGGCCAACATACCGAGATCGATACCCACAGCGTTGCGGAAATCAGCAACATAGATACCGGTAAAACCTTTGCTTGGCTAAAAGGCCGCTTGATCTTTCAAGATCGAACCTTGGCAGACGTGATAACGGAACTGGATCGCTACCATCCCGGCACCATCGCCATCGCCGACGCCAAGTTGGCAAACACCCGGATCACCGGCAATTACAAACTGGAAGATACCGACAGCCTACTGCGAACCTTGGCGAACATAACCGGCGCCAAAATCGTGAATATTTCCACTTACCTGACGATATTGAAAAACTAAATCGCCCCCCGACCAATTAGGTATTGATTGGGACAATCATTCGCCCGATGCCACAATCTCCGGCCGACGCCCTACTCGCCAGTCAAAAAATAATTTTCTCGCCAACTGTGTATTCCTTTTTCTGAAACGTCTCGGTAGCCATGTGCTTTTTTGCACTGACTATTAAGTTCACAGACCAGGAGTATTCATGCATCGGCTACCACCCATCCCACCCGCCGCATTACGCAAACTCGCCATGGCAATCGCTTTGGCTTTGCCGGCTATTCGGCCGCTACCAGTTTATGCCGCCGAGACCGGCCAAACCGATACTCCCGGCGCCACGCGAACCTTCAACATCCCGGCCCAAGCCTTGACCGACGCATTGAACGCCTTCATTGCCGCTAGTGATTGGCAAGTCGGTTTTCCAGCGGAAATTGCCCAAAATGCACGTTCCAGTGCGGTGAACGGCCATTTTTCGCCGCAACAGGCGCTCGACAATCTATTGCAAGGTACCGGCATTGGTTACCGGCTTACCGGTCCCGGCAATGTAATGTTGGAGAAGAAAGCAATTACCGAACCCCAATCCGCCGCCACCTTACCCCCAGTCACAGTGACCGGCAAAGTCAGCTATGTCGACGACGACCCGCAAAATCCTTTCTATAACCGGACCATTGCCAGCTCGGCTACTAAAACCGACACGCCGATCATGGATACGCCGTTATCGATTCAGGTGATTCCCAAAGCAGTTCTCGACGACCAGCAAGCCATCCGGGTCGGCGATGCCTTGCGCAACGTCAGTGGCTATTTCGATTCGCGCGGTGAAGAATATGTCTATGACACCGCTTATTTACGTGGCTTTGCCACCGACAGCCGCCAATATATCGACGGCCTTCGGGACTTGCCGCAGTCGCATTCCCTCGCGATGATCGACCGGGTTGAGGTGTTGAAAGGTCCTGCCGGTGCATTGTACGGTCGCATGGAACCAGGCGGCTTGATCAACTACGTCACTAAACGGCCATTGGATACGCCGTACTATTCGTTGCAACAGCAATTCGGCTCGTTCGATCTCTACCGCACGCTTGCCGATGCCAGCGGGCCGATTAACAAAGACGGCAGTTTGTTGTATCGGGTGAACATGGAGTACTTAAGCAGCAATTCCTATATCGACGTGGTCAATAAGGAACGTGGTTTTATCGCACCGTCCCTGGCCTGGAAAATTTCACCACGCACCCAACTCGATCTGGATTTTCGCTACCACGACGTCAATGGTCCCACCACCTTCGGAGTACCAGCGGTGGGCACTAGACCGGCCAACCTGCCAATCAGCCGCTTCATAGGCGAGCGCGCCACCGACAACGGCGATTCCAGCCTGCTTTACGGTGGTCTGAGCCTGACCCACGCTTTTTTCGATAACTGGAAACTGAACGCCAAAGTCGGCTACAACTACGAACACCAATTCTCGGCGGGCACTTTCATCAATACCCTGGACGAAGCCACCGGCGACGCGTCCCTGTTCTACAGCGACTACGACTACAACGAGGACAGCATCCAAGGTATTATCAATCTCACCGGCAACTTCAACACGTTCGGCCTGGAACATACCCTGACCGTCGGCGGCGATCTTTATAAGACCGACGGCCGCACCAACAGCAGTTATTTCCTGTGCGACACCTGCGGCACCAGTTTCCCAGCACCCATCAATATTTTTCAGCCGATTACCTACGACCGGCCCGGCATCAATCTGGCGGCGGAAGCCTCCAGCCCGGTATCGACCAGTCGTACCTCTTGGTGGGGCTTGTACATTCAGGATCAAGTCACTATCGCCGAGGATTGGCATCTATTGTTCGGCACTCGTTACGACCAAGCCCACAGCAGTAGCGACGGCGCGGATGTCACCGACGACGGCGAATTCAGTCCACGGGTAGGTCTGCTCTATCGGCCTCTAAATTGGCTCTCGCTATACGCCAACTACGTCAAAGCTATGAACGCCGCCAATACCAGCCGGCTGATTCCAGGTTCGCAACGCCGTCCAGAAATGTCGGAGGGCTGGGAAGCCGGCGTAAAAGGCGAATGGTGGGAAGGCAAGTTGAATGCCGGCCTGACTTACTACGAGCTGACCAAGAAGAACATAAGCCACTCAGCCGCCGATGCCGCGTTGGCGGCGCAGGGCTTCAACGTGCTGGTCGGCGAAGGCCGCAGTCAAGGTATCGAATTGGATGTATCCGGGCGCATTACCGATTTCTGGAGCCTGATCGCCAGCTATTCGTTTACCCGCACGATGTTTACCAAGGACGTCACAGACATTCAGGGCAAGCAGTTCGCCAACGTGCCCGAGCAAGCCGCCAGCCTGTGGTCGAAGTACGATTTCTCCGGCCTCGGCTGGCAAGGCTTGTGGACGGGCGCCGGGGTTTATCTGGCCGGCGAACGCCAGGGCGACCGCGCCAACAGCTTTCAACTGCCTGGTTACGCTCGCGTCGACGCCGCCCTGGGGTACGCCTTCAACGCCGGACCGTCGAAAATCAGCCTGCAATTCAATGTCGATAACCTGCTCGATAAACGCTATTACTCGGCCTCGACCTGGGAAACCCGCAGTTTCGGGTCGCAACCGGGCATGCCACGGACTTTTTTAGGTTCGGTCAAGGTTGAATTTTGACATCGGCACGCTTACGACGGCTAAAATTCCGGCGGCAAATCTGGTTGCGGGTGCATTTATACCTGGGATTGTTCGTGGGCGCGGTATTGGCGGTGGTGGGTTTTACCGGCGGCATTCTGGTGTTTTACGAGGAATTACAGGACGTGCTGAATGCCGAGCAGATTCGAATCCAAGCGCCGCCGGCTAGTCAAAGACAGCTTTGTCCGCTAGATGACATCTTCGCGGCGGCGGAGACCATCAAACCGCCCGGTAGCCGGTTTGACAAGCTATATTATCCGCGCCATGCCGACGCTGGCGGCAAAAACGCCCGGCAAAATCGGCCGCCGCCGTTATTGGCTATTTTTGCCCATCCCCTCGAAAAGGTAAAAATTAGCAACACCTAATATTAAGCATCGCTATAACCCTCAACAGACTTTCGCCAAAAATCAGGGTCGTTATATCGTGCGGCCAACGCCTCGATGTCAACCTTGGCATTTTCTTCCGTAAATTCAAACTTACCGATCAGATTCACATTTTGCCAGGCGACGGGCGACGCGCCTTTGATGATCTCGATAGCATCCTGGTCGCCGGCAGCCAGTTTTTGCTCATACACCCGCGACAAGATTAGCGTGTTGTAGTGGATGATGGCGTTGGCAATAAGTCGGGAACAATCGTTCCAGATTTGCTGCTCCGCTTCGGTTTTTACCCGGAATTTACCGCCATTGACATAGGAAATCGCTCGTCGCATACGGTGATACGCCTCGCCGCGATTAAGCGCCTTCTGAATGCGCTGCCTGAGTATTGGGGCATCGATGGAATCAAGAATATGAAGTGACCGATAAATATTGTCCAATTCCCATAGTGCCTTCTTGGTCTGGTTTTGCCGCTTATAACTGGCGAGTTTACGCACGATGGTCGCTTGAGTAACGTCCTTTTGTGCCAGCGAAGCCAGAATGCGCTGGATATTCGGCCACTCCTTGCAGATTAAGGTATCAAAGACTTTACGCGATGGTTTAACAGGCTGTTGATTTTATCGCTCCCGCAAGCCGCATTGATTGGTTGAACCAGATGCGAGAGTAATTCATAAGACATTGTTCTGCATGATAAAATAGTACCATCTCCAATATACTGCATTG
>Ga0123390_1009490_pt1 | contig 93706 bp, 77 predicted proteins | sample T3HHNO3metaT_FD_89918 | JGI IMG/M metagenome (GOLD analysis project Ga0123390, IMG submission 89918) | Methane-oxidizing artificial microbial communities from Washington, USA to study methane cycling - T3-HHNO3 metaT (Metagenome... | ecosystem: Engineered > Modeled > Simulated communities... | reverse complement strand
GCTGTTATCTTCAAGTTGCGTATTAAAAATAATAGACTTTATGCGTTCAGCCACGGAGAAATAATCACAGTTACCACCACGATCCCATACCGGGGTTATTTCATGTAGTATGAGAACCGCTAAAACGAATGACATGGACCGTCTTTGTAAGACAGTTTGATAATCTAAAGATTTAGAGCTTGCGTAGGTTGCAATTTTGGCCGTTATAAACTCTCTAGCCCATACATCGCAGGCCATCTCTTCTTCTGCTCGCACATTATGCCGTTCTCTATCTTGATCAAGCATTACATGACGGAATTCGTGGAATAATGCAAATCCTAGAGCTGAAACTGTTAAATCATATGCAGCTTTATATTCAACGTCATCAATACCGTCATCATGTGATGTTATTTTTGGAATGTCTGGCGGCCAAATATCTTCTATAGAACTATTGCCTTCAATAAACTGTTCAGCGGCTTTTATTCTTTCTTTATAAGTTCGCTCTACAACATCTAGCTCCTCGTCGTTTTTTAGTTCATCCAATATGCGATTATTAAATAAAGAGGCAGTCATGACTGATGGGATATAAGTTTCAATCGCTTTCCAACCTGAAAAACCAATCAACCAAAATACATCAATTATTTTTAAGTCAACTCTAATCTCATCGCGCGTTGCTTCTAGAGTTAGTTTATTGCCATTTTTTATGACCATCTTTGGATTGTAATGCTCCCAATGCTTTAATATTTCATCTGTTCGCTCAGGAACTGCGCCCTTCATAAGTTCAATAAAACATTGCTTAAATTCTTCTTGTTTTTGTTCGAAGTTACTCATGTTGTTTATCAAATTTCAAAAATAGTTTATAAATAGGGCAATAAGCGTTCCTAGTGAGGAAGGCACCATGAGAATCAGATGGTACTTGTAACGATCATTCTACGTGACCGTCACTATTGGCGCATTAGCTGAACAATTGATTGAATTCAACCATTCGATAGTATTTAAACCGTGTGATTGCGGACTTTAAAGTCCGCAATCACACGGTTTTCGCTCATTCGGAAACTACGAATGGATGTCCGTTTGTGGCCGATCGCGTTGGATCTCGAACAGAACAAAGCCAATGCAAATTTCAAACTTTTTTTGCCCAATTAACGAAATCGCAATAATTATCGCGATTTCGAAAACGACCTCCCGAAAATTCTCTTCACAATAATGACCATCCCAACCGGAGGTCATTATGGAACCCGTTGCCATCCCCCAATCGATCGACGATCCGATCCACATTTTATTGTGGAGTGCGGACGAGATCGTACCCTTCATGGTGAGCATGCTGACCGGCATGTTGATCGATCAGTTCATTCCAGGCTTAGCGCTCGGGTTGATTGCGGTCAAGTTTTACCGGCGATTCCGCGATAACCGGCCTGACGGTTATACCTTGCATGCGTTGTATTGGCTGGGTTTGTTGCCCAGTCGTGCGCAGACCATCCCTAATCCCTACATCCGCAGGTTCCTGCCATGAGATGGTCGGATTTTCTGCAAACCTGGGACGGCCACGAGACCGAGAACCGGTTTAGCCGCGTCATCATCATTGGCTTGCTGGTGATTTGCGTGATCACTTCGCTGGCCGCTTGGCGCACCGAACGCAGCATCATCCTGGTACCGCCGAGCTTGACACAGGAAGTCGAGGTCACACGCAGTCAGGCATCCAGCGAGTTCAAAGAGTCCTGGGGCTTGTTCCTGGCTGAACTCCTTGGCAACACCACTCCAGCCAATGCCGATTTTTTGAAAACCGCCGTCGAGCCGCTATTGGCGCCGGATATTTACCGCAGTGTCCTGGATGCCATGAGCGATCAAATCAAGGCTATCAAAATGGATCGGGTCGCGATCAGTTTCACCCCGCGTCACGTCGACTACGAAGCCGAGACCAACAAAGTCTTCGTCAGCGGCGAACTGAAAAGCCAGGGCCCCAGTTCCAAACCGGACGTAAAGCTCCGTACCTACGAATTCATCATCGCCATCAAAAATTATCGGCCCCGCCTGGAATACATCGACGTGTATCCGGATTCCCCCAGAACCCTGGCCCGTTTGCAAGCCACTCAAGGCCAACCGCATGAGGCTAAACCATGAAACGATTGTTGCACCCCTGGTTATTCCTTTCCCTCGCCAATGGCGCTTGGGCCAGCGATGATTTACCGGTGACGGTATTACCACCGGTCACCAGCGTGGCCGAAGAGTCATCCTCATTGCCATCACAACCCGTTGTACCGTCTCAGCCCGACTTAGGTATCGAGTTACCGCCGGTTGATGCCAGCGTCTTGAAAGCCGCCAAACAGCAAGCGGCAGCGTCAAACGCAGCATCAAACACATCAATCGGTCCCCAGCATATCGCGGTTAAACCCGGCATCAACGAACTGATGCCGATTGCGGTCGGCCACTTGAATCGTCTGGTCACACCGTTCGAACATCCGGTGGTTACGACCACCAGCCAGGCCACCACCAGTACCAAAGGCAAAATCGTCTACGTCGCCACCGCCGACGAAACGCCGGTCACCTTATACATCACCCCAGGCGACAACCAGGACATCGCCCTGTCGCTCACACTGATCCCCAAACGCATTCCGGCGCGGGAAATTCACCTTGATCTGGACAAGGACAGCTACCAATTACTGAACCAATGGCAACGCGCCGATGCCACGAGTCGAGCCACTAGCCAACAGGAACAAGCCTACATCAGCCAACTGAAAACCTTGTTTCGGGATTTGGGTTTGCAAAAGACCCCAGCCGGTTATTCGCTACGCGAACCCAAGCCGCAGGAGCAGATTCGCTGCCTGCAAGACCGCGTGCAGATTAAAACCGGCCAAGTCCTTGAAGGCCAGGATCAGCTGATTCTGGTGGGGCTTGCCAAGAACACCGGCGGCGACATACTTGAATTCGACGAACGTAGTTGTGCAACAACTCAGCAGGACGTACTGGCAATTTCAGTCTGGCCCAACGTGGTGTTGAAACCGCAGGAAGCCACCGAATTGTATGTCGTGGTCCGACAAGCGCCTGAAGCGTCAAACAGTTTGCGTCCTTCATTACTGGGCGGAGGCCAACCCTGATGGCCAGCGTCGATACCTGGTGGACACGCTTGAGTCCGACAGCCAAACGCAATCTGGCCGTCGGCAGCATCGGTACCGTGCTGTTGGCCGTCATCATCGCGTTAGCCACTGTCACCCCGGAAGTCAGCAAGCCGCTCAGCAAACAGGCCACCATCCAACACATCCTGACCGATAGCGATCCACGCTCGCTGGGAATCGACGGCATTTCCGCGCAATTACGCGATCTGCTGCAGAAAAACGACGAACAAGCCCGCCGGCTGGCAGCGATCGAAGAACAGCAACGCCGTGAGCAGCAATCCGACGAAATCCGCTTCAAACAATGGACCACCGCTGAGCGTGAAACCTATGAAGCCAAACTGCAAGCCGTCACAGGTGAAGTCGAGTCGCTGAAGAACAAAGCGTCCACACCGTCAACGACCGGCATCCCAGGCGAGGTCACTCAATCCACCCTAGAACCATCTGCACTCGGAAGACCGTCAAACCGCCGCCCAAACAACCCTCCATTCGACAACGGCCAGGACGATCTCAACCGCGTCTTCGAGCAAGCTGCTGTGCCCGGACCGACATCTGGCAATGCCGGTGTCTCGGGAGGACGCGCCAATAGCCCAGCGCCGGCGGCGATGCAGATTCGCGTCATCCAGGAAGGCACTGAGCAGTCTAATGGCAAAGACAAAGACGCCGCGCCGACCAACACTCACGGCCAGTCGCAGCCAAGCCACGCTAACAGCGACGTTTTCATCCCGGCTGGCAGCATTTTGACCGGGGTGTTGTTGAATGGTCTCGATGCCCCGACTGGCCGCAAAGCCAAGAAAGAACCCATGCCGGTGCTGTTTCGCATCAAGAAGGAAGCCATTCTGCCTAACCGTTTCCATGCCGATGTACGCGAGTGCTTTCTGCTGGCTGCCGGCTTTGGCGATTTGAGTGCTGAGCGCGCCTACTTTCGCGGTGAGACCTTTTCCTGCGTTCGCCAGGACGGTGGCGTGATCGAAGTGCCGATGAATGCCTATGCCACTGGCGAAGATGGCAAAAACGGGGTGCGTGGCCGGGTGGTCTCCAAACAAGGTGCGTTACTCGCCCAGTCCATGATGGCCGGTTTTCTGCGCGGCTTTTCCGATGCCTTCGGTCGTAACCAGATTCCGGTGCTGATGACCGGCGGCATAGGCGCGTTATCTGGTACCACACCGTTCCAAAGCGCCTTTTCCTCGCAATCGATGGAAGGTGGTGCCTTGAAAGGTGCCGGTTACGCCATGGAACGGCTGTCGCATTTTTACATGGACATGGCCGAGGAGATTTACCCGGTCATCGAGGTCGATGCCACCCGCCAGGTTAACTTCATCGTGCAAAAAGGCACGGCATTGAAGTTGAAAACCCCAAGCTGATTTTCACTAAAACACGGAATCGATTTATGTCTCTACGCCAAACCCGTTTACTGCTGGCATCACTGTTAGTCACTTCAACTGCCTTCGCTGCCAACCCGTCAAAACCGCCCATCTCGGATATTGCCGCCGGCCTGTTGTCGATCAAAATCGACGGCATGCAAGACTTGCCGATTTCGGGCCTGAAGATGGTCAAGTCCGGCGAGCAGACGGTGTTTATGTCCAGCAACGGTCGCTTTGCCTTTTATGGCGGCAAATTGATGGACATCTGGACCCAGCAGGAGATCAAGGAATTGGCGGATATCGATCGCATCGCCAACCGCATCGACCTGTCGCGGATGAAACTCAAGGCTGATGATCTTGGCGCCCTGACTGTCGGCCACGGCAAAGGCCAGGTGCTGGTTTTCATCGATCCGCGTTGCCCATATTGCGGCAAGGTGATGAAAGACCTGCAAGCCTTGCAAGACCAATACACCTTCAAACTGGTGATGGTCCCCATCCTCGGCCCCGAATCGCAAAACATCGTCGTGCAACTGGCGTGTCAATTGGGCACCAACGATACCAAGGCCAAAGGCGCTGTGCGCGAGCGACTGTTGAAACAGGATTACGCGGGCTTGCCGACCGAACCGCCGGTGCAGTGCAACAAAGAGCCACTGCAAAAAGCCGTGGTCACCGCCAAGTTATTCGATTTGAAGGGTGTGCCGTTTCTGATTGCGCCTGACGGACGCACCCACAGTGGCGCGCCGGAATCGTTAGCTGATTGGTTAGCGGATAAACCGAAACCGTCATCCAGTCTGGCAACGACGCCCGATACAAACGCCCAAAACGCAAACGCACCGGAGAATAAGCCATGAACGCCTTACCTTCAATGTCACGTTATGGCTTAGCCGTGCTATTGATCAGCATTTTCAGCGGCTGCGCCACCACCGATTACGGCTGCAAAGGCATGCCTGACGAGCCGAGCTGTCTGTCGACGACGCAGGCTTACCAAGTCACTAATACGGCGATAACCGAAGCACCTCCGGAAAATATCCCCAGTTCGGAGTCAACCTCAACACCGGCACTCGCACTACCGTTACAGCAACCCGTGCCCAAGATCGAAGATCCCACACCGATTCGTACACCCTCACAGGTCATGCGCATCTGGATCGCGCCTTGGGAAGATGCAGACGGCGATTTGATGGTGTCCAACTATGTCTACACCGAACTGGAACACAGGCGTTGGATGATCGGCAAGGCGGCTTCGACAACCAGTTCTTCGTTGATCCCGCTGCAAGTCGAACAACGTCCACCGGAGAGACGCGCCAATGTCGATACCGGGGACGACGAGCGTCCAGTCAATGGATTGAGCAAATCATTGCCTTGATGGGGCAACCCATTTAACCGCAGGTCCCACACACCCTGCGAGACTGAGCGGACAACCGCTTAAAACCTGCCGGACTAACCCTCCGAGATTCGACGGGCAACCGTCTCTTAACCTGAATGAGGATATTTTTGATGAAAGCGTCAAATCGAAGCGGGGTCTTGATGGCCCTGGCATCGTTATTGTTTATGTTGATGGCCAATGATGCCATGGCCGGTACCGGCGGTACCGAGTTCAACACCGTCTGGACCTTGCTCACTGGCTGGGTTGAAGGCTTGCTTGGTCGGATCATTGCCATCGTGTTCGTCATCGTCGGCCTGGTCGCCGGTGTCGTACGCGGCAGCATCATGGGCTTTGTGCTGGGGATTGCCAGTGGTGTCGGCCTGTTTGCGGCACCGACCATTATCACCAATATCGTGACTGCCACGATTTAGGCCTTACCACGATGACCGGTTCAATTATTGATACCGAGACTGCGGCGGGCAACCGCCGCCTTGCTTCATTGGCACACGATAAGCGGACCGTCAGGGTCCAAGACGTCAACGGCCAGCCAATCAACCCTTGCCATCCGGCCAGAGCCCGGCAGTTATCACGCAAAAAACGTGCGGTTCGCGTTTGCCGGCATCCCTTTACGATTCGTTTAAATCCGGAATACCCAGCCGAAGCCTTGCAGAAAATTTACGAAGAGGATCACGCACCATGACTAACTCGCAACGCCAACGTGCCGATCAGTTGTTCACGGTACTGGCCTACGAATACGACCATCATCTGTTTCTGATGGCCGATAGCAGTATTGGCTTCGGCTTTCTGTGCCGGCCGATGACCGGCGCCGATGCCAGCGTGTCGGCTCGGGTCAACGTTTTACTGAATCAGGACTGGCCGCCGGAAACGCTCTTACAAGTGTCACTGTGGACCTCACCGGACATCGAGGAATCGCTGGCCATCATGCAAACCCGGCGTTTGAAACAGCAAAAACCGACCTATAAAACCATGACCCAAGCCAGTATCGAGTTCTTGCGGCAAGGCACCACCAAACCGCCGGAAGCGATCTCCGGAGCACGCCTGCGGCGCAGTCATATTCTGGTCACGGTCAAATTGCCGATGGCCTATCCAAGACCCAGTGAACAAGACATCCGTCGTGCCAGCGAATTGCAAATGGCCACGCAGCAATCGCTGTCGACCATCGGCCTGTATCCGGAACTATTGGGCGCCGATCAGTATGTGCGCATTCTGAACACGATTCTCAACTGGCAGCCCGATGCCGGCTGGAAAGATCGGGTGGTACCCGAATGCGATCCGACCCAACTGATCCGCGACCAATTGCTGGATTACGACAACGCCCTCGAACTCGATGAAAAAGGTCTGTGGCTGGGACATAAGCGCGTCAAGACACTATCCGCCAAACGCACACCCGATCATTTTTACTTCGGCAGCGCCAAAAGCTATTTGGGCGACATTCTGTCCGGTACCCGTGGCATCCGCCAGAATGCTTTGCTCAGTCTGACCTTGCATTACCCGGATGCCGAATCGACCCGGTCAAAACAAGAAGGCGTTAGGCAATTCATTACCAACCAGGTCAATACGCCGATTGCTCACTTCCTGCCGGTGTTGGTCCAACGCAAACACCATTTCGACGTGTTATTCGACGCCTACCATGACGGCGACCGGCCAATCCGGGCCTATTTCGGCGTGCTGCTGTTTTGCGACGAAGCTGAAGAAGCGGCGGCGGTCTCCAATGCGCGGGTGTATTTTCGGGAGCTGGGTTTTCAACTGTTGGAAGACAAGTATTTCTGCCTGCCGTTTTTTCTGAATTGTTTGCCGTTTGGGCCGGAACGTTCGGCGATTACTGATTTGAAACGCTATCGCACCTTGGCCACCCGGCATGCGATTCCGTTGTTACCGCTATTCGGCGATTGGGCGGGCACCGGCACGCCGACTTTGAATTTCGTCTCACGCAACGGTGAACACATGGCGGTCTCGTTGTTCGATACCACCGGCAATTACAACCTGTGTATCGCCGCCGAATCTGGCAAAGGCAAATCCTTTCTGACCAACGAGATCATCGTTAGCTATCTGACCGAGGGCGCACAAATCTGGGCCATCGATGTCGGTCGATCTTACGAAAACCTCTGTGAAGTGCTGGAAGGCGATTTCGTCAAATTCACTCACGGTTCGGGGATTTGCATGAATCCTTTCGAGATCGTGCAGAACTTCGAGGAGGAAGCCGACATGCTGGCCGGCTTGGTCAGCCAAATGGCTGCGCCAACCGAGAAACTCACCGACTTTCAAACCGCAGGTCTCAAACGGATATTGAAGCAACTGTGGACTGAAAAAGCCCAATCCATGTCGGTGGACGACATTGCAAAATGCCTGTGTACCGAAACCGATCAACGCTTGAAGGATGTCGGCGAGCAGTTGTTTCCGTTCACCACCCGAGGCGAATACGGTCGCTACTTCAACGGCAAGAACAACGCCAAGTTCACGAATGACTTTACCGTCCTGGAACTGGAAGAACTCAAGGGCCGCAAGCACCTGCAGCAGGTGGTCTTGCTGCAGCTGATTTACCAGATCCAGCAGGAAATGTATCTCGGTGAACGCAACAGGCCCAAGATCGTCATTATCGACGAAGCCTGGGATTTGCTCACCGAAGGCGATGTCGCCAAGTTTATGGAACACGGCTATCGGCGGTTTCGTAAATACGGTGGCGCGGCGGTAACCATCACCCAGTCGGTGAACGACTTATACCGCAATGCCGCCGGCCGCGCCATTGTCGAGAATTCGGCGAATATGTATTTGCTCGGCCAGAAAGCCGAAGTCATCGAAGGCATGAAGCAGGATCGTCGATTGCCGTTGTCGGATGGCGGCTATGAATTGCTAAAAACCGTGCACACCTTACCCGGCGCCTATTCAGAGATTTTCTTCATCACGGAGATGGGTTCCGGCATCGGCCGACTGATCGTCGATCCTTACAAACGCATTCTGTTCTCCACCAAACCCGAAGACGTCAACGCCTTGAAGCAGCTCCGCCGGCAAGGCTTGAGTTTGGGTGATGCCATTCAACAACTCATCGACAACCGCAGCAGCAAACCCAGGGAGATTACCTATGGATCCTAAATCGCAATGGCTCAGCACCACGCTAATTGCTGCTTGTCTGGGTGGCATCGGCGGTTGGCTGGCGGCACAACAGCAGCTACAACAACCCTTGGCGCGCCTGAATCTGGTTACACCGGTGTTCGTCCTTGATCGCGCCAAGCTGATTCAATCGATACCGCCCAATGCCAGCCAGGAACACATGGCCAAGATCGTCGAGGATTGGCAAGGTCAGGCCAAAAAGCTCAGTGATGCGGGTTATCTGGTCATCGATTCGACGGCGGTGGTGGCTGCTCCGGAGGATGTCTATGTTCGACAAGCCGGACGCTAAACGTAGGATTAAACCACGGTTCCGTTCTCGGCCGCGTTTAGCCCAGTTTCTACTCAAGGCGGTACCGATCTTGTTGCTGGTGTTAGCGGTGGAGCGCTATATCGGCCAACGTTTTCTGATCGGTGGCGACGACCAGGTCGATCGCTGCCTGCCGGACAAATGGATTTACCTGATCGACACGCACAACAAGGACATCTGGCGCGGCGATTTGATTGCCTTTCGCGCCGAACGCATGGCGCCTTTTTTTAAGGATGGGCAGATCATCGTCAAAATCGCCGCCGGCGTGACCGGCGACACCATTCACGTCGATCCACAGCACACCACGGTCAACGGTGAACGGGTCATTGATGGGTTGCCGTTGACCGAGAAACTCAAAAGGCCCGCGACCCAATTCAAACGTCATGAAACCATTCCACCCGCTGCCTATTGGGTAACCGGACAAACCGACAAAAGCTTCGATTCACGTTACTGGGGCTATGTCTACGACCACCAAGTCATTGGACGGGCCTATGCGTTGTTTTGAGCCACCTCAATTTCGTTGGCGGCAAGTGGCGGTCTGTTTTCTTTGCTGGTTCAGTGTGCAATCGGTTCAGGCAGAAGAAGCTTGGCTGCAACGTTCTCAGGCTATTTTGCAGGCATTGGAAGGCCAGGCTAGGCCCGATTGGTTGAATGGCCAATCTGAACAGTTGGACGTGAAACGCCAGGCGCAACAAGTGTTGGAAGCGTCGCAAGCGATCCAAACAGAGGCGCTATCGACTGGATCGGAAAACGTCCAGCCGACATCCATTTCGAACAAGCCACTCACGCTGTTGTTTGTTTCCTTCTCGCTGGGTGAGTCCGCACTGAAAAGCATCTTCGAAGAATCGGCAGGTCGGGAAGACATATTGCTGGTGTTGCGCGGCCCAAAGCCTGGTCAAAAACTACCGGCGTTAATGGCCGATCTCAAGCGATTGTTGAAAGGCATTGATCCTCTGCCCAACATCGTGATCGACCCCACCCGTTTTCAGCGCTGGTCGGTAACGTCAGTACCGGACATCGTTGTCGAACAGGAAGGCAAATCTCGGTTACACGTTCGAGGTGTCAGCAGTCTGTCCTGGCTGGACGAGCAGATTAAAGCCGGCAAACAAGGTGATTTGGGAACGATGGGCGATGTCGGCGAGATTGCTGAAATCGATTTGCTTGAAGAGATCAAACGCCGGATGGCCGCCATCGACTGGAAACAAAAGCAGCAACAAGCTATCGCTCGGTTTTGGGAGCAGCAGAAATTCGAAGTGCTGCCGGTGGCTCAGGCCGATCGTGATCGGAGCGTGGATCTGACCATCACCGCCCCGCGCGATCTGACGGCACCAAATGGTCAACTGATCATCCGAGCAGGACAAACCGTCAATCCCTTGGATAAGATACCGTTTGGCCTATGCCTGAAGGTGTTCGATGCCACTGTGCCGGCACAAGTTGAGCTGATTCAACATCAGTCCTGCCAGAACAAACAGGCTCGGGTGATGTATTTGGCCACGTCGCTGCCGCGCCAGTCCGGGTGGGACAGCTTGCAACGTTTGGAAACCGCGTTACAGGCACCGGTGTATCTACTGACGCCGGATGTGCGCAGTCGTTTTCAATTACAGCAAGTACCGGCTATCGTCGAACAATCCGGTAACCACTTAGTGGTTCATGAACGAAAACTGCCTGTCTCTTCGGGAGAGCGATCATGAAACGATTCGTTTTCCCTTGGGTTTTGGGAGGCTTGATAACACTGGCAACCCCGCTTTATGCCGACACCACCAATAGCGTCGATCCGTTGTGCTCGGACGCCGAACTGTGGTCCGGCAAACTGATCACTGATATTTGCTGGAGCTGTCTGTTTCCGATTCGAGCGGCCGGGGCGTCGCTGGGTGGCGGCACTGTACCGAGTATCGCTACCGACGAGAAGTTCTGTTTCTGTACCGATAGCATGAACATTCCGGAACTCGGTATGACCATGGGCTTATGGAATCCGGCCCGGTTGATCGAGATCGTTCGTAATCCCTGGTGTTCGCCTGCGCTGGGCGGGCATAAGTTCAGTGCTTCAAATGTGCGATTGATCGCCACCACCGGCAAGGCCGACTTCGATGCCAGCGAGATGTCGTTTTTCAATTACCACTATTTTGCCTTTCCTCTGACTATCCTGCTGGACCTGTTCTGGGATGGTCGTTGCAACAGTGATGGCTATCGGGATTTCGATCTGTTGTACGTCTCAGAACTCGATCCCACCTGGAACAACGACTTGCTGGCATTCTTCACCAGTCCGGAAACAGCCTTGTTTGCTAATCCGGTGGCCATTTCCGCATGTGTTGCCGATGCCGCAGCGGCGGCCACCGGCAATCCATTGGATGCCTTGTTCTGGTGTGCCGGTGCTTGGGGTCATATGTATCCTTTATCCGGCATTTCGCCGACCAGTTACGGCACCGATCCCAGAATTACCAGTTTGTTGGCCACGCGGGCGACGGCGTCATTGCATCGGCGCGGGTTGGCCTGGAAAACATCGGGCAACGATGCTTTGTGCGGTGGCTATATCTACCCCTTTATCCCGAAATCGCAATACCGGCTATCGATGTTTTATCCGGTCGCCGAAACCGAGTCCAATCACGCCATTGGTGAGACCACCTTCAAGTGGGGTGCGGGTCGCACGTATCCAGGGCCAGGTGAAGATCATCTATACATCTTATGGCGTTTTCAAGACTGCTGTGTTGGCCTATAGCGATGCGTCAGATATTTGAACCGCAAGCACTAATTACACAAAGCCTTTCAGCGATACTCTGCGTGACGCTGGCCTGGACACCGTTTGGTATCTCCTGGGCGGATGCGATTCAAGCGGCCGGGCGCGATGGCCAGCAACTGGGCGAGCAAGTCCTCGGCGGTTTTGCGTTTCCGCTCGATACTGGCAATGGTTCGCTGACCTTGAATCCTGGGACGGCTCAGGAAAGCGCCATTTCCATAGGCACCCTGTTTCCGGATACCCATAGCACCACGACTACGACCCAAGACTTTGCCGATCTTTATGGCAACAACCCCGGAACGATCGCAGCCGGGTTGGACGCACAGACCGCCTTGAACGGCGAAACCAGCTTCACCGGTGAAGCCTATCGCACCTTGATCGATAACGCTCACCAGTCACACCCGGACTTACACGCCGATCCGATCTGGCAAGCCGGCGACCAGGTGTTTGCCGATTTTACCCCATGGGCACAGTCGTTCTCGGACTGCACGACCACAACGACCCAAACCGAAACCCAGCAATCGGTGCGGGTGCCGGATTATCAGCTTTGTCTCCGGCAACCGACGGTGCCGCAAAGCTGCACCGCCACTCACCAAGTCAATGTCGAGCCCTTGATCCGCTTCGTCAGTGGCGACGGCGGGTTTTCCAGTTGCGGGCCGGGCTGTATGGATTTGTATGTCGGCAGGGTCGGTGATGATTATTGGGAATCCGATTGCGGCTTGTTTACCTGGCAGGTCAAATACGAGGTCTTGCATCCGGAAGCCATCACCAGTGCCACGCTGGAATACGTCAAGTACGATGACCACACTCGGGTCTATTACGATAATCAATTGATCTATACCGGGTCGAGTGGCTGGTACGGGGATTGCGAGCTTTACACCAGTTGGAACGAATATCCCAACACTAATGTGCTGTATGCCTTCAACAGTAGCGGCATCAAGGTGTTCAAAGAAGAAACCCGCGTGTCCGGACGCGGCGAAGGTTATTCGCGAATTCGCTTGCGTTATGACCTGTCGAAACTGATCACCCAGGACGAATGGAGCTGGAGCGGGCCGAATTGCCAAAACCTGGCCAATGCAATTACCGATGGCATTTGCCAGGCTGGCAGTCAATTGAGTTGCACGAACGATCCTGCCAATGCTTCGGGCTGTTACGTCGATCCCACGTCGCAAGTGATGGTCTGCGGCTCAGATTTGGCCCAAGCCCCGGTGGCCAGTTCGTCAGGGATTCGCAATACCTGCATGGCTATTCAAGCCTCAGGGCATTGCGATTTGAATCAGTATGGGCAATGTTGGACCGACACCGCCGGCACCCACTGTTTGGAGCCGCCTGCGAATGGTATGCCCAACAAGACCTGTGAATCATTGGAAACCAAAGGCTGCTCGTTCATCAAAAGCCAATGTACCAGTGTACTCGCCTCAGGCACCTGCTGGGACAGCGTCGATACCTACGACTGCGGGCAAACGGTGGGCATTCCCGGCATTCAAAGCAACACCCAACAACAATGCGCCGGACCGATCCGCTGCATGGGCGAAGAGTGCATCAGCGTGAATCGCACTCAGAGCCAGGATTTTAGCAAGGCGGTCGCCTTACTCAATAGTGCCCAGCAAATGGCGATGGACTTACAGTGCGACTATGCCAATGCCGATTTGCAGCAAAAGGATCCGACTACCTGCCAGGTATTTCAAGGCAAACCCGCCAGTTGCAAAATGGTCGGTGGCGCGCTCAGTCTGGTCGATTGCTGCGAAACGCCCTCGGGTGCCATGGGATTAGGTCAATATATTGATTTGCTGATCGCCACCAGTCAGATGGACGGTGCCGTCATGGCTATGGACAGCACCTCCGCCTTCCGGGGCGCCTGGGAAACCATGCGTACTCCGTTTACCTTGGCCGGCGATGCCTGGAACAGTTTTCAGGCGGATTTTGCTTCGGGCGTCAATAACTTGGTCGGCACCGACATGCTGAGTACCAGCGACATTGCCTCGCAAGGTTTACTGGATTCACTCAAAGGCGAATTGATGAAGTCGGTGGCGGAATGGATCGGCCAGACCTTTGGCGAAGCGGCTGGTAACGCACTGTTCAGTGCCGGCGGTCAGGCAGCATTTGATGCGGCGGGCAATCTCACACCCGCCGCGCAATCGGGTGGTGTGCAATTAGGCGGCGGCGCGGCAGTGGCAGGACAACTGCTCAGCACCTTGATGACAGCCTATACCGTGGTGATGATCATCATCATGATTATCCAGATCGTCTACTCCTGCGAAGAACCAGAATACGAACTCGCCGCCAAGAAACAGCTCAAAGTCTGCACGGATCTCGGTACCTATTGCGAGAGCAAGGTGGCTGGTGTGTGTTGGGTGCGTAAGGAAAGTTACTGCTGCTACAACTCGCCGCTAGCGCGCATCCTCAACGAACAAATCAAACCGCAGCTGGGCATGGATTTTGGGACGCCGGAAACTCCCAGTTGTACCGGGATTAAAGTCGCAGATCTGGACCGCGTGGACTGGACACAGGTCAATCTCGACGAGTGGTTGGCGATTCTGGCTCAGACCGGGCATTTGCCGTCCGCCGCCAATGCCGCTTCCATGCTGAATCTGGATCAACTCACCGGAACGGGCAGCCGACTCAATCCGCAGAAATACGGCGCGGCCTCCAGCGGCCGACAAGACACCTTGACCCGCACCCAAGGCCGGATGACCGACCTGGACGTCCCTACGGTCAAACGGCAGTCGGAACTGGAAGGCTGGGGTATGGGGCCGCAATAATGCGGCCAGAGGCTTACTGAACGGCGTCTTTCAAACCTTTACCGGCTTTGAAAGAAGGTAATTTAGCAGCAGCAATGGTGATTGCTTCGCCGGTTTGAGGATTGCGGCCGCTGCGTTCGGCACGCTCTTTCACTTCGAAGGAAGCGAAGCCCACCAAAGCCAAAGAATCTAACACGACAACAGTTTCAAACCTTATCAACAACTTTTAGTTCGATCATCACATTCAAATGACGTTCCAATAAAACCGGTACCCGACCGCCGGTGATCAAAACTCCCGCTTCCATATTTTTTTCCATCGCAAACCCCGTCAAATTTGCGCTGGTGATGAAGCAAGAATTGGCATCGGCCAATGCAATCTTGGCATGAACTCTACCGCCAGAGAAGACATCGGATTTTCGGACCCATGCGTAAAGCGATGTCTCGGGAACGAGCTCTCGCATCTTACCGATCACGTCGATGCTCACACTTCCGCCATGATCATGTGATGACTCCAGCAACATCGAAACCTTCACTCCGCGGGTAATCGCTGCATTCAGCGCATCGATGATCGACGATACGTCATACGCGACGAAACTGGTGATGAACAGTGATTTTCTGGCTGACTCGATGACCTGTAGCAATGCTTGTTCCGTTCGGCGAGCCGAAACGAAAGGTGTCGTCGGTCCGGTCCATACGAGTTCCAGGGATTGCTCGGCGCTGATTTTGTCGATTGTGTGAGACGAGGCGGCCAACATCGCGGCCAACTCACCGGCAGAGACTTCGCTGGCCTGCCACGACTTTTTCAATCGATCGAGAGCAAACGCCACTTGATGAGTGCTTTCGAAATCAGTCAGCGAAATGGCTTTGGATTTTGCATTCCTGACTCTGTTGGCAATGGCAGCGACTTTTTCACGAGGCACCAGTGTCACGACTTCGGTGATGGCATCCAGCAATGCCTCCATGTCAGAACCCCTTGAAGAAACCGGCCTCGGCATGTTCGAAGGTCGGCACCAACAACGCCCTGTCGAGATAGCGGTTACCGCGTTCACATGATGTTTCCGCCACGAACGAGCAAGCATGGCATGCGGCGGCATGTAGCGTTCTATCCTTTCCAGGATCATGCTCCGAACACAACGGGTCGGAAGAACACACTTTGGCCCGTTCCAACGCTTGTTTCAGCAATCTTCCCAAGTTTTCCGGTTTACCGAGTTCGACCAGACCTCCCAAAGTGCCATCGGAATCGGCCGCAGCAGTGTAGATCAAGATACCGGCTTGCGGAATATCCATATTTTCCGCGTAGATCCGTTCACGAATACTGGCGGCGTTGTAACCACATTCCAGGGCCAATTCCCTGATCAAGAGATGTGCCAGCGTGTGTAGCATGGCATACCGAATACCAGGGTAGTCGGCATCGGCGCTCAAGTGTCTAGCATTACGCCAACCTCGGTGACCAGTCAGCAGGACATCGTCGAGGTCGGTAACGGCTCTTTGGGCTTCCCAATCTCTCAGCGCCAGTTCATCGAATTGAATGAAGATACCTTCACCATGAACCTCGCTGGCTGGCACCCATTCGGGTTTGACGCGAGAAATCGGCGCCATTGCCGTTCTATCCTGTCCAATCGACTCGTCCGGCGATTCGACCCGCGTGAAACCGATCAAGGCATTGACTTCTCGTAAGCGTTCCAATAGCAACACCCGGCTGATTTTCGACCGGAATCTCTCCGGCACGGCGACGGGTGTACTCATGAAATGCGGATAATCGGCCGGAGGATTCGGGGACGACAATACCAACCATTCGGGGCCTTTGATGTCGGATTGCTCGACTGGCTGATTCGTACCGTTCTTGTGATCTTGAATAGCAGCCCAAATCGCTTCCGCTTCGTATGCTTCGATGCCTTGGGCTTCGCTGCGTTTCTTCAGCGCTTTGACGGTACCTTTCAATTCGCCGAGATCTTCGACATCGGCAAAATCATCCCAATGATCGATGATGATCTGCGACAAAGGTGATCCATTCTGTTGCGGAATAGCCAATGCCGATAGGTTCATCGGAAACCAACTGTTGGTGGCTCCCAAAAGCACCGCTCTGGGTTCTTCGGTGCAATCGGCATCGAATTTATCCAGGTGCGGGTGACGCCCTCGGCAACCCGGAAGATTTTCCCTACCGGCGCGCCCAAAGGCATGCGCCATGCTGCGGGATGCCGTACAAGCATCGCATTTGACCCAGAGATTTTCGGTTTGTAGCGATGCACCGCTTTCGAAAAAACGTAAAGTACCTTTGCATTCGCTGGGACCACCATGTACGAAATAATGCCACGGAAAATCGTCCAAATGGCCGCCACGACAGGCCAACAAGAAACGCGCGGGAACCGCATCGGCATCCTTGGCTTTGTCACTGCCTTTCGAACCCGTGCAGCCTTTATGCACGAATTTCGTCATTTCGGGTCTATATCGATTTTCTTTCAAACCGAACAAACCCAGATCATAAGGTGAGAGCAAGCCGCATTTCACACACCGTAGCCACCGGGGAAAGGGGCGCACGGGAACACCGATGTTCGACTCGGCCGACCAAACATCGACCACTTCGTTCTTGCTGAATGGAGGCATGCGCAGACTTTCGACCTGTCCGCCCAGCACCTGCCGCACGGCATTCAACAAACGGGCCTCATGGATGGGTTGGCATCGGTCGCGCTCCCAACGGTCGATACCGGAGGTCACCACCGACATGTTCGGCAAATCGATCAGAGCCCCCGGACCATAGGTCCACAGCAATTGGCTGGGACGCACCTCGCCAACCGGCGTCTTTTCACTCATGCTTCACCTTCTTCATCTCGTTCCGTGACCGTCGGGCGCGGTCTCCATTCTTGATCTTCGTCCAGTCGATTCGTGTTCATGATCAATCTCACACCGGGCTCGACTTCACGCATCGACATCGGTACCGTCCAATCGTCCCAGGCTCGCAAACCAGGTGTCTTGATCAACGCAACGGTGGTGTCTCTTTGTTGTCCCCGTTTTTCATAAGCCAGTATCCTCCCCGGTTTGTTGGCTTCCTTGGCCCAATCGTCCGCCCTGGATTTCAACTCCTCCTTCGCCAATTGCTTCTTGGCGTTGTCCTCGACGATACCGGCGCGTTTCGCCAAGACTTCGACGACGTCGACGATTTCTCGTTGATGGGCTTGTTGTAAGTGGCTGGCGCCATCGTTCGGCGCAAACTCGTCATGGCTGAGACGCATGACACTGAGCATCGCCCCGGTCAGTCCACGATCCATCGCTCGCGGCGAGAACGGTGTGACAGACTGTGCTTCGACGTGCTTGTAGAATGTCGCGTGATAATGCTCGAAAGTTTCGTAGTGCGAGAGATCGCGGGGTCTAGCCCAGGTCAATACCGTGCAGACCAGGCCCGGCGAGGCACGTCCGACTCGACTGGTGGCCTGGATGTATTCGGCGGTTCCCTTGGGTTGACCATTCACCGCCATCAATCCCAGACGATTCACGTCGACCCCGACCGACAGCATATTGGTGGCCAATACGACATCGATGGCCCTGACTTCTCCGTCGCTCCAACGGCAGACGTGTTTACCCTTGTCCGAGTCGTATTCGACCTTGAACTTCACTTCCAACTGATCGAGGTACTTCGGTATGTCCTGATTGGATACACGAGACGTCAACTCCTGGATGTTGTTGACACTCCTTTGGCTCAAGCCCGGTCGATCGACCAGGCTCATCTGGACACGATAGGATCGCGTTTGTACGTCGTCCTCGGCCAGACGTTTCATGCCGCCCAGTTCACGTAACGAATTGAAATAACCCACCATCGTCATGTAAGGATCGGCAGCCGAGCCGAATCGCTCGAACAGCGTCTGACCGGCGGTCAAGAATGCCGTATAGACGCGAATCAACATGGCCGGCCGCGAGCTACCGGGCGAACAGACTCCTAGGTACCGGCGTCCCGGCCTTTCCTGGATCGGACGCTGAACCGAGAAAAAGTTGTCCTCGACATCCAAGCCATGGGGCGGAAATACCGCAACCTGGCGCATGAACACGTTGTTGACTTGTTCGCGCGCCTTGCGTACCGTTGCGGTCGAGGCGATGATCTTCGGCCGTATGATCGAGCCATCGCATTGCCAAGCACTCAGCTCGTCCACGGCCGTCTCATAAAGACCGACCATGGTCCCTAGCGGGCCGCTGATCAAATGAAATTCGTCCTGGATGATCAGATCTGGTGGGCGTATCGGCGAAATCGCCTTGACCTTCACCGCTGGCAAGCTTTTCTTTGACTGATGAGAACCGTGGCAGTCGGCATCCGGCAATACCAAGCCGTGCCTCGGGCATTCCTGGTTTGCCCGACCGAACAAGGTCCGAACCTCGCCGCGCCAGGCCATCATCGCAAACTTGTCGACCGTGCTGATCATCATCGTCGGTGGACGATGGTAGATTTCTTCGTCAACGACCAAAACCGGTATGCCTGGATGAGAACGTTTACTGGATTTTCCTTTGGAGAATTCGCACTGGCCTTTTTTGTCGCCACAGTAGATCACGGTACGCAGCGTGTCTCGATCGACTTCGATGTCACGGCCCGGTGCGATTTCAGAACCGCACCACGGGCAACTGGTGAGCTGTGCCGGCGATGCCAAGCCAGCTGTATTCTGACCCGGATTGCGCCTGGCCTCGATGGCGCGATGACTGTCCTCGGTGGTACCCGGCGTCACCTTGTTACCCACCCACAGACCAATGGTGAAGGGTTCACGGCCCAGGGATTCGTCCCCCTCGTTCAGCGCTTCCCTGCGTATTACATCCATCGCGCAGATCAGCGCCGTGGCACGCTGGAATTGTTGTAAGGTCAACAAGCGCAAGGTATAGCGCATGATGACGGTCAGGCCGCGAGAGCCGTCGTAGCCACCCAAGTTCGGTTGCATGCGTCGAATGGCCATGGTGAAGGCGGCGACGCCCAAATACGCTTCGGTCTTACCGCCCCCGGTCGGAAACCACAACAAATCGGCGTAAGCCTCGATGGGTTGGGTTCGATCCGGATGTTTGGGGTCGGCCAAAGAAGGAATGGCAAGCAGCAAGAAGGCGAGCTGGAAGGGGCGCCAACTGCGATTTTTCGGCACGTCGATGCTGGCCAGCGTGCGCTCTTCCTTTCGCCTCATCGCCAACGAATAGATGCTGCGTACCCGCTGAGTCGCCATCGCACGGTTGGCGAAGCGAAAGGCCGCCAACGCCGCATCATTGGTTTCCAAGGTGGTGATCCCTTCGCGAAGACGCAAAAGAATCGAATCGCAGCGCTCCATGGCCAAACGAGCCTGAACGTCGTGCCCCACGACAGCCTGGCCGATAAAGCTACGTTGTTCGCTTATCCACGCCGCATAATCGTCGGTCAAGATGCGCAACGCATGTACCAATTCTTCTCGCTTCAAAGACGCCAAGGTTTGCATGTCCAGCCAGCCGTTATGCGACATCTGGATCATCGCCTGTCGATCTCCGGTGTCTTCTCCAGGCGTCTCCGTCACCGGCACCTCGTATTGGGGCATGATCACGGTACGAATCTCGGTGGCCAACGCCACGTCTTCACTCGCCAGGGCATGAACCGCCACACCGTGGCCGACACCGAACTCGACGCGATTGCGGTAGATCATCTCCAGGGCTTCGCGCTCTGGGTCCGCACCATTGGCATCCAAGACAGGCCGGCGTCTAAAGATCGCTTGGTTTTCAGTCCCCGGTGCCGCCCGCACGATCACTTCTGGCTGGAACAGCCAAGCAGTATCACGATTTTCGGGTGGTTCCTCCTGGGCATTGACCAGAAATAGCGTCACCAAACGGTCACCATTGGCGTTCGGCGCACGAATGCTGCCTTGAATCCTGATTTCCGGTCGTTCGGGATCGGGTGCCTGATGGGGAATGACGCCCGTCGTCAGTGGCAACGTCAGTTTGCCGCCACACGGTATACGCTGCCAAACCCGTACCCTGACTTCTTCCTGTTCCACCCGAATCACGTTGCCATCGGCGTCGCGTATCTTGCGGTTGATGGTCTTGGTTACACCGCCATCCTCGCCCGATAGGCGTTCGTAACATCCGAAACGAACCTCCACTTCGATCGTGGGTGCATCGCCGGCGACACAAAACGTGAGCCCCATGCTCGAAGGAATCAGCGATTGGTTGCTACTGGCATCGATTTCATCGCCAGCATCGGATTCGGGTTCGACACGACCGGTCGCTCCGGCGAATTCGGCACCGGGTTCGTGTTGGCCAGGCACCGAGGTATCCACCGACTCCTCGTCTTGATCGATGCGAGAGCCTTCCCAGCCGTCAGCGGCGCCAGTATCTTGTCTGGGTGCCAATTTGCCGACCAGATAGCGATCGCGCACGCTCATGTCGACGATTCGTTCGTGTGGCCCATCGGCGGGGCCGAGTAGATCGTCCATCACGGCCAATTGCAACAGCTCGCGAATGTAGGCTTTTTCCTTGGCGCTTTCCCTCGAGCCGATCACCGGCACGTCCTCGAGACGCACTTTCGCGATCTTGGCCAATCCCTCGATGAAGTCGTTCCATTGCAGCCGCCCCACGGAACCCGAAGACGGCGCCGAGAAACCGGAATCAGCCAAAACCACCGGCACCTCGAACGGCAGCGCTCGGTCGAAATACAGCGTGGTGTCGTCGAGATCGGAACGAATCCGCATGATTCGGGCGACTTTCGTGATGGCCTGGGTGTCGTCGATGACCAGAATCCAATCGTCTTCCCGAATCGACTGGTACAGTGAACGTTCACCTCGAAGAATCAGCACGAAGGTTTTCAGGATGGGATCGACGGGTAACGCTCGATCCACTGCTATCCAGGCATTGATGTCGGTCATTCGGTGTTTCCTTTCAGGTCGGTATCAGTTGGGCCAGGATCGTGATCCTTGGAGGTCGACATCGAGCGTTGGCGTATGGCTTTTCCCAATTCCGTGAGTCGATAGCGTTGCATTCGACTGGTGGGTTTGTCGGGCAGGGTCATTTCGATCACCCCGGCAGTCAACGCCGGTTTCAGGTAAGCGCTTCGGAAGTGCTCTTCGCCCTTCAAGCCGAGCGCGGTCTGGATTTGCATGCGGGACATTTCGCCGACCACGGCTCGAATCACGCGCTCGACTTCCCCTGCGACTTCCCCTGTGACTTCGGGGGTAGTGTCGGTGATCCTTCGCGAGCCTTCATCCGGCAGAAAGAGCTCGAAAGCCTTGCGTGCCCGGTCGTTGGTATAGACGGGCTCGGCGTGGCCCAATGCTTGCCATTCGCGGCGCATCATGCGCAAGCCGGTGCCGGCCTGTTCGCACATGTCGATGCGGCGCAGGGCCATGGCAATGGCCGGGTTGCGCACTTCCTTCTCACCGGGTTCCAGCAGGCGGTCATCATCGCCAAAACTATCGCCGGGGTTCCACAACTCTATGCCATCGGTGAAGAACCGGATGACCGCCTTGCGGGAGTGGTCGCCGTAATCCTGATGCAGCAACAGATTCATGGCGGCTTCGCGGAAAACGCGAAATCCGGCGGGCGCATCGCGGCGTTCCAGCGTGGCCGGATCGATGTCGCGGAAGGTTTTGGGCATGAAGAACAGGTATTTGGCCAACAACTGTTGCCAGCTTTGCAGAATGTTCTCTTCACACACCAGCCGATCGATCCAGCGCGTCTCGGGCATCTCGTCGCGGCGGCCGTAACCCAGAAACTGCACGTCCAAAATCGGGCGTGGCAGTAGGTTACGCACCGCGCGCAGCGAACCGAACAAACCGATACAGGCATTGGTGGGCAATAGTCGCCCACCATCTTTGATCAAGTAGCCCCAGTCGTAAAGAAAGTCCAAATGAGGCTGTTCCACGTCGAAGCCGGGGTTGGCGGCATGAAACCGGTCGCGAGACCACTTCAGGCTGCCGCCGTGGAGAGCCTCGTCGAGATCGACCCGCGTGAAGGGGTGGCCATCCCAACGATCGGCGTTGGCATCCCGCAGCATGCGTTCGATGTCGCGAGGCTGGGCCTTGTAATCGCCGCCACCCTTGCGAATGAAGGTACGGCGGATGTCGCCATCCAAATAGACCGGTTTACGGCTACGCGGATTCTCGGCGACGTGGAAAGCCAACACGATCTTGCCGTCGACGTCATGGCGATGTTCGGTGATGTCCAAGTCGTGATTGACCTTGTTGTCGGCATGCAGCACCGACAGAAAATCGTTTTGGATCTTGTCGGGTTCGTCGACACCTCGAATCTCGAACTGCTCGCCGTCCTGCTTGATACCCAATACCAACCAGCCGCCATGGGTATTTGCGAACGCCGAGACGGTCTCGAACGCGGATTTCGGCAAGGCGTTACGCGCCTCCTTGAATTCGGCGTCGTTCCATTCGCCGGATGACAGCAAGGATTGGAGATTATTCGTCCTGACGTTCAAATCAGCCATTTAGTGATTCTTTTAACTTTCGCTGCGCCACAGAAGATAATTTACCTATCAGCTCTTTTACTTGAGCTTTGAAAGAAATTTGTCGATTCGATCGACCTGTTTTGACCGATCCAAATACTCGGCATAGGCATCTCTAGCAGATTTGATCAACTGGTCGTAGTACATGACTCGTGCATTTAACGGTTGTAATGTATTGGTTACATAACCTGCAGGTAAGTATGACTCTTCCTCTTCGGCTACGGGGCTCCCGAGAACGAAAATGATCGAAATCAATGGATTTTCATTTCCTTCCGCCTTCAAACATTTGGCGAGTGCCGTCCTGTATTTTTGTCCTTGCTCTTGTAATTCCACCAACTTCATTGGTCGACCAGCGCGTTTCAATTCCACAATGATGTGCTCTCCCGCATTCGTCTTATAGCGAATATCCAAACGCCCTTTACTTTCATCATCAGTCAAATCAGCAGCGAAATCCTTGTAATCTCGTTTTAATGTTTGCTCGATTCGTTCACTACCCGCAGCTCTTTCCCAGCCGGGATCTAGTAACCATAAATTTTCGAACAGATGTGCTTGAAGGACCTTTTCCTTGGCGTCAACATCGACCAGATCTTCAAATTTCACGATTACATCCAATCTCGCCCTGACGATATCCCTATACATTGAGCCCTCCAGCATAGATAAGTCAGCTAACAACGGTAGCAACGACTCTGCAGTTAGGGCAGGTAAATTTCCAAGATTATGGCTGGCATCCTTCAATCGAAGTCGTTCGAATGCAAGCATTCCAGAGCGATATAAATCCTTACGATCTTCCTCGGATTCAAGTTCCACGCCTAAAATCACTCCAAGTGTCCGCCTTGCGGCGTCTCTTTGACCTTCTGGTAGATTGTCGATCCACTCTCCCAAAATTGGGGTCTCTTCGACTGCTTCCTTTCCTCGCGCTTCATTTCTCAACTTCGTCCAGTCATCAGAAATTGAAACCAAGGTTTTGCGGAGAAAATCTCTCAAGGCGACATATCGCTCATCGTCTTCCATCAGCCGCTGTCTATCACTGGTGGCAATATCTTCCTCACTTTCGACGTCCAGAAAATTGGCTTCGATTTGACCGGTCAGATAATTCCCAAGGAGCATATTGAATCCCAGTTTGTCCAGGATGTTTTCCTGGATCAAGCGTCCTCTGGCAATCACGACCAACCCATTCATTAGGCCTGCATCTTCGGATGCCAATTTTTTGGGTCGGGACGCAGCGCCTAACCAACCACCTACGATCCAATCGGGACGAATAACTGATATTTGGTTTGGTAACAAGAAACGTTTCTTTAAACCAGGACAAAAACCAGCTGGGATACGCTCCGAAGGTTCAAACTCCCACAAAAATTCAATCGCCTTGAAATCCTCTCGATCTGCCGGTCCGATCGCCAAATCATTGATTCGGACATCAAAGCTATCTCCATTTTCTGATTTGATGCCAATGATCGAAAAGCGCCTGGCGATACGCTTTCTTAAAGCATTTACCGTTTGGCTCGTGCGCTTCTTTTTCAACTGAGTCAGAATTATTCGAGTGCCCTTTGATGGAGGTTCATCGTTGGTAGGAACGGGTTTATATTCCTCGTTACGTGAAACAGCGGCTTCGATTCCCTTCGTTTCCATTCGAAACGCATGATGTTCGCTACCTTTGGTAGTGATGACGGCGACGACATCGGCAATGGAAAATAGTGCAAGCTTACCGATGCCTTTCCTTCCCATGAATGCACGACCACCTGGAGATTTGGCTCCTTCTTTTTGTCGTTTGTCATAACCGACATAGAGGAAACGGTCATTGATATCGTTCAAAGCCATACCAACTCCATCGTCTTCAATCACGATTCTGTCCTTGTCAATTTTGATACTGACGTTTTTTGCATCGGCATCCCAAGCATTGGCCACTGCCTCGGACAATACTGCCGCTGCATTACTGTATAGATGCAAGCCCAGATGATCGAGAACCCGCAAGTCCAACTGCATTTTGTATGGTGAATCGCTCATTTTTTATCCTTTTTCTGAATTCCTGCCGTTTCAATCATTTATGGTTTGGCTCTGAATTTCATGCATGATTCGTCACCTTGAGTTTCCACGAATTCATCGCTGATCAATTCATTTAGTGCGTCACTCCAACAACCCGGGTCGGCACCACAACCATTCAAAATGGCTGATTTCGTGAACCAACCTTTGTGAGCTTCGAGCCAGGCGAGGATTTGATCGGATGCGTTCGAACCCCAAGAATTACCGCGCTTGGAACTTTGAGATGAAGCTGAAGGCTCAGGCGATGGAACAGGCGTATCAAACAAACTGGTTTGAATAGATTGCTGCACCGATGAAGGTTTGCTCTTTGATTTAGGAGTCGACTTGATCTTGGTATTAGATTTTCCATGTAACCCGGCAGCGACTTCTGCTTCGTAACGCTGACGGTTCAATTCCGACAGTCGCCGTAAGACTTCGACACGTGCAGGCTCCGAAATGGTGAAGCGGACGCGGTCGTTCTCCGGCAAATATGGCACTTCGTGGAAACCGTGACCGAGGTCAAGGTCATCCCAACCGTAGGCACTCATGACGGTGGTGTCTATTTCGCGTTGCAACTCACGCAGCGCTTCAATGCGAGGATCGCGATCGGTGTCGTTATGGATGCGGTTGTAGACATCCGTCAAACCAATTCCAAAATCTCTGGAAACTGCGGCTCGACTATCCAAAAATCGTCTGGCAATGGTACCCAGATCGTCAGGAAATACGAGTGGGAGCGGTAACGTCTCAAGAGCATCACTCGGAGTATATCTCAGTCGGCTTTCTAGACGAGAAGCATTCTTACGAACCCACACCTCGTGAAACTGGCTAAACAAAAGCCCCAGAAGTGCAAATGAATCGGAACAGAAAACAACCATGCTGTCAGACCACACATAGTTTGAAGGCGTGACTGCAGGAGCGATGAACTTTGTGACTCGCGACAGGCAGAACACACTTTCCATCTGGCAAGTTTCTGAAGACCAGCCCACCGGGTGACGTTCGAAATCGCGACCACGACCGATGGCATGATAAAGCTCAGATCTTGCCCGGAGAAACAACCACCACTTTTCGCGTGCTCCCTTATCCTTATTGGCAAGGCGCTCCGCTTTCACGTTCACCTCCAACCACTCGTAAGGTAGCTTGTACGTTCTCGCCTTCGCTTCCGGCCAATCCCAGAAGTTGATCACCCAGCGGCTCGGCTTCTGCTCAGGGTCTGAATTGAGATCATCGCCGTTGATGTAGGGAAAGATCACTTCGCCGTTCCTCGGATCGGCATCCAGCATCCTGCGAGCCTGATCGGGTAGGAGCACGAAGCCCATGCCAAGCACGATCGAGCCCTGATACGCAATACCCTCGTTGGCTTTTAGACGCATCGGACTCCATTCCTCTTGATCGGACAGAAAAGCCGAAATGAAGGGAGCCGGTCGCCCGAGCAGCGAACGTCCGCCGCGCCAATCTCCCTTATGAACATGCACGCGACTGGTGACGACTGCTGCCTTACCGGGCCAGGCTTCGTTCGGGTAAGCCGCATAGATTACGACGCCCGCGCCGACCATGGCCTCCAGCCCGACCTGCCGCGTGTCACCTTCCGCGATGGTGTTGACTGCTAGCAGTCCGAAACCACCACTATCGCGCAGCAGACTCCAACTCCGCAGAAAGAAATAGGCAACTAGGTCCGCCGAGCCACGCCTCCCCTCTGCGATATGATCAACCAGCCAATCGCGGAAAGCAGTGCCCGCGACGCCGGTGATGCGCTGCCCGCCTAGAAAGGGTGGATTGCCGACGATGCCGTCGAAGCCACCGCGCTCGTGCTTAAAGACCTCCGGAAATTCCAATGGCCAATGGAACGGTTGGCGTGAATTTTTATCATCGGGTAGATCGATCGATAAGCCGAAGTTCGCTCGTCGTCTCAACTGATTTTTGGCATCTGTATTTCCTTGCAAATACTGCTCTGCCTCGATGGACAAGGTCATCAACGCCGCATCGAGAGCATTTTGATTCCCGCCCGTCCTAAACACTTCACCGACGAATGCATCCGCAATCCGTTCCGGTGCTTCGAGTTTGGCTTTGGCTTCGGTATCTAGCCTGGCCATCGCTTCCACGTCATGAATGTCCCGAATCGGCATTTGGCGTAAACGTTTGCGCAGTTCGATGGCCTCGGCCACGGCCTGTTCGATGTTTCGGCCGAAGATGCGCATCTGCGTGTTCTTTTGACCCGGCGTCATACTCAGTTCGGTGAGTTGATCCAGACGATGGATGCCCAGCAGACTGTCACCACATCGCAGATTGTGATCGAGAAAGCCGAACGGCCGTCCTTTTGCAAGCGTCACCAACCAGATCGACAGTTTGGCGAGTTCCACCGCCAATGGATTCAAGTCCACACCGTACAAGCAGCGCTCGGCGATCAGGCGGCGGGCGATGACGATGCGTTCTTCGTCGTCTCTCGGCAAGGATTCCTCGTCGGTAACCGCGTCGCGAACCTCGCCGTCGACCGTGACGTATTTGCCTGCCGATTCCGCTTGGCTCCAGGCCTCTACCAAGCGTTCCGCCAACCAGCGGCAGACTTGCACCAAGAACGCACCTGAACCCATGGCCGGGTCGCAAATCTTGAGATCCAGCAGTTCGGCGGCCGATTTGAGTTGCCATACTTCGCGTGGTTTGCCTTCCGCCGGGCCGACATAGGCCACAGGCGTAAGAGTCTCGGTGACGATGGCTTCGGTCAGGGATTTGGGGGTGTAATGGGTTCCGGTCTCACGCCGGTCGGAACCGGTGGTGACCATGAATGAGCCGGTGGGATAGACCAACGGGTAACCCCAGGGATCGACACGCAGCAGATTTGCGTAGGGTTTGACGCGATCGCGCAACGCCACGTCTGCGTGACATGCGGTCAAAAGTTTGTCGGCCAACACGTCGTCGACGGCCTTTGCCAGGTCGTTACGGATACGGCTGGCCGAACTGCCGGAACGTTCGCGGAGTAAGTCGGCCAGTTTTTCATCGTCGGCTTTTCGCGCAATATCCAGTTCGGTCAGGGTCACCCAAGGTACTTTGGCAGTGCTGGTAGCACGCAATTCCAGAGTGACGTCCTTGGCGCGTTTGACGGTGCGTTCCAGCAAGCCTTCGTAGACGTAACCGATCTGTTCCACGTCCAGTGCCCGATAGGACAAGGTGCGACCTTGGAATTGCTGGATCGCGTCCAACAGCAACAAGACGGTGCGATTGTCGATGGGCAATGGTTTGGCGGGATCGGTGCGCCATTGGCTGTGTTTGTCCCGTCCTTCCAGGAACGGAAAACGGTCGGGATCGAACAACGAGCCACCCAAGGCCGGCATGCGCAGATTCTCGTGTTCGATGCCGCCGTAGACAGCGCGGAACAATGCCAGCAATCGCGACCAGGCATCCCAGCGTCTTTCCAGGATTTCCGCGCTGTCTGAACGCAACTGCATCCGCAACGTGGACAAGGCGTAGTGGGCTTCGTAGCGTTCGTCACCCAACAGCAACAAACCGCGTTCTTCGGCCGATAGCAGGAACACCAAGCGCATCATCACCGTCAGTGCGGCTTCGTAGATTTCGGCGGTCGAAACGTTGGCCAACAGGGTTCGATCTCGGTCCAGGTCGGCTTTGTCCAAGGCCTGGATCAAGACTTCCACGGCTCGACGGACCTGTTCGCCGAGGGCTTCGGTGACTTCGTCTTGGTGTTTCAGCGAGCGATCGAACAACGCCGGCAGTCGTTCCGACTCGTCGACGAAGAAACGGCGGATACCGAGCAGATGCACGAAGGCTTGCAGCGTGACCGGTTCTTGCCCCCACAAACGGGCATACCAACTGGCAAAGGTGGTGACGGCGCCGACCGGTGCATCGACCAGCATCCAGCGTTCACCATTGGTGAGCAATCCCAAGCGGCATCCGGTTTTGCGGCAGAGGTTCACCATCCTTTCCGCCGGGCTGGTGGCCCAACCATCACGCTTACTGGTGGCTTCCAGATCGGTGTGGACCGGGAAGGTTTGGACCAACATCAGAGCATTGCCGCTCTGTTCGTCGATCACGGCGGCATCGGGCACCAGTTTCATTCCGTATTCGGGTAAATCGACGATGAGTTCATCGGGAATGGCCGAGCTACGCTTCAAGACATCGCCGCGTCCGTCTTCGTCCAATTCCAAACCACGGGCCAACACTTCGTCTATCCAGGCCTGATGTAATTCCGGAAAATGCGGGTCGTCGTTTTCCAGGCCGTCACGCCATTCCTCATAGGCTTGGCGTAGGCGTTTGCGTTTGTTGGCATCCAGTTGTTCGAGGCCCTGCGGGAATACCTCTTTCAGTACCGGCACCGCCAGGAAGGGACCGGAGATTTCGATCAGTGACAACCATTCGGTATTGGTATCGTTGAAGCTCATGCTCGTCCTTCAACGCTCATGGCGGCTGGGACCAGGAAGACGACCGCGACCGGGAAGGTTCGGTCGGTGAAATCGGCATAGCGGGCCTCGATGGCTTGGATTTCACGCTGGCGTTCCTGGGGAATGCCATCCAGACGCGCGCGTAACGCGCCGAGATCGCGTTTGAGCTGGGTTTTCTCGTCATCGCTGAATAGGTCGAATTGTTGAGGCTGTTCGTCTTTGTGCAATTCGGCTTGAATGGCCTTTTCGAGTTCGGATAGGACGTTGGTGATGTCGTCGATCTCTCGGTCTTTTCTGGTATTCAGGGTGTTGATCAAGTGCTTGAGCCTATCCTTGGAACGGGCATCGATGGTTTGCAACAGTGCATTTTCGCTACGCTCGAAACGCGAGCGTAGCAATTCCAAAACCGCTTCATTCACCATGGATTGCTGAGTCTGCTCCAACCAGGCTTCGATCCGCTTCACCCCCTCTTCACGTTTATAGCCCTGCTCACGCAGATAACCGCCCGCATAGGTCAATTCCTCGTGTAAGCGGTGATGATTGCCGCCGGTGATCACCAGCCGGGAAATCACTACGACAGCGATTTCAGTGAATTCGGGTTCGCTCACGCTACGGACCGTGACACGGTGGAGTTTTTTGACGTCGTCTTGAGCCCAGATTTCCGCCCGCAACAGGCGCAGACACATCTGAACCAGGCGGTGATTGAGGTGGATCAGTACCACGTCGTCCCGGCCATTGGCGACCTCGTGATCGAAGGTGATGGGTCGGGTGACCTGGGTATGCGGATGCCGCAGACCTTCGAGGCATCGCGCCCAGGTACCCGCCAGTGCGGGCATTTTGAAGACCGTGCCTAGCGGCGCGGAATCCAAGTCGATGGGTTCTAGCGGCGGCTTGCCGGCGAGCTTCAGTCCGGTTTTGACCGCCATTTCGATGTGCCGAGGTGTGAGATGGAAGTCGTGACGCGTTTCCAGGAGCCTTTCGTGTAACTTGGCGATGCGTTCCTCGAGTTGTCGTTCGGCCTTCACGAACTTGCGGGCGCTGGCTATCTTCGCTTCCGCCATCCGTGTGTCGAGTTCCTCGGCGGAACCCTCGATCAAGCCGGCCATTTGCGGCGCGATGACTGGATTGACGCTGCCCATGTCGGCGCGCATCGATTCGAGTTTGCGTAGTGCCCGAATGATGTCCTCGGCGTGACCACCGACCTTGTCCTCGCCATTGCCGCCATCGACGGGGTGCCAGATCGACACTTCCTTGTGTCGTTGCCCGTGACGATCGATACGGCCGTTGCGTTGCTCCATGACGTTGGGGTTGTAAGGAATCTCCAGGTGGATCAGGCAATGACAGTGATTCTGGAGGTCGATACCTTCGGATGCGGCGTCGGTGGCAAGTAATATCCGTACGGCGGAATCGCGCGGCGAGGTTTGGAAGGCGGCCTTGATGCGTTCCCGTTCGTCGTGGTCCATGCCGCCGTGAAGGATTTCGAGTCGCTCGCCGCCGAAACCGTGACTGGCCAGGATTTCATGCAACCATTGGTGGGTGGTGCGGTATTCGGTGAACAGGATGACGCGGTTGTCGTTCCAATCACCGTTCGTTTTCAGATGTTCTTGGCACCAGGCCAGAACGGCCTTGGCTTTGGAATCGGCTTGATTCTTGGCACGCTGCGCCCAAGTCCTGAGTTCATCCAATGACCGACGTTGTTCCGGGGTGAGTTCGGGGGCGCGCCGAGAAGCCTCTTCGACGGCTTCGGCTTGGGCAGTTTCATACTCTTCGTCGTTGGCATAGTCTTCTTCGACTTTGAGTATGGCTTTGTACAAAATGCGTTCGGCCATCGTGTCTCGCCTTTGCCGATTACCCGCACCGGAAAGGCTGGCGATGTGTTTTTCCAGGGTCGACGCAAAAGCAGCGGGCGACGAGAACAGACGTTTCTTCAACAAGCGGTTGGTAAAGGCCGTCCCAAAGGCATCGCCTTCTCCAGCGGCATATTGTTCGCGGCTGGCGCAATAGTCGTCGAGTTTCTTGTGAATGGCCCTTTCTTCGTCCGTATAGCCCACCAATAAGGGCTGCAAGACCCGTTTGGGATAGAGGGGATTGCCATCGGCATCGACCAAATCGCTCTTCAGCCGCCGAATCATGACTTGCGAAAGCCGTTTTTCATCCGGCAGGATGTTGCGCGCAAAGCGCTGATCATCGAGCAATTCGAGCAAGGAGGTGAACGATTCCGTATAGCCGTTGTGAGGCGTCGCCGTCAGGAACAATCGATGTTGAAAATGCGGACCGATGGCGCGGATGAACCGAGTACGTTGGCTTTCCAGGGCATAATGCGCCCCGGCCGAGGGTGCGACGTTATGAGCTTCGTCGACCACCAAGATGTCGAATTTACGCGGGAACTCGATGTGCGGGGGCAGGACGTCTCGCATCAGGCGTAGACCCTCGCCCGATTTCGCCCAGTCCATGGAGGTGATCAGTCGGGGATGTGAAGTCCACGGATTGGCGTGGATGCCGCGCTCGCGGCGCAATTGTTTGATGTAGGCGGTATCGACGATTTGGAGTTCGAGACCGAATTTTTCCAGCATCTCGACTCGCCACTTTTCCTGTAACGAGGCCGGACAGACGATCAATACCGAGCGCGCCCGATGTCGGAGCAACATCTCCTGAATGACCAAGCCCGCCTCGATGGTCTTACCCAAACCCACGTCGTCGGCGATCAATAGATTGACGCGGGCCATGTCGATGGCCCTGACCAAGGGATCGAGTTGGAAGTCTTCGATGCTGACGCCGCTACGGAAAGGGGCTTGAAGGAAGCCGCGATCGGCATTGGTGGCAGCGCCCCAACGTACCGCGTCGAGAAAGGCTTCCAAGGTGTCGGGATCGTCCTGGCCGGAAATCGAAGGCAGCCCGGCGCGTTCTATAGTGTGAGCACCGGGTTCGATTTCCCAGATGACTTCCAGCTCTTCGCCGAGGCCGTCTTCGTCGATCGACGACAGGGTCACCAGATTTTGTCGAGCGTGGTGGCTGGCCAACTGGGACGATACTACGTCCGCTACGACCCATTGGCGGCGCCTGACTTCCACCAGCTGGCCTGGTTCGGGTGGCGTGGCATAGATTTTAGAATTTTCATCGACAGCTTCGTTTATTAGTTCCATCTGTGTCGTCTTCACTATTGTAATTTTGGACGAGACTGGTTTTAGCCTCGTTCCTTTTGGTATCTATGATCGTTTTGATGGCATTGGCTGCCATTTCCGGGCATTCGTGTTCCCATATACGAATCACGGTCCAGCCAATCTCTTTCAACTTGACATCGGTATCGGCATCTCGAGCCCGGTTGGCTTCGATCTTCTGCAGCCAAAACTCCGAATTGCTCTTGGGCCAGCTCGCGTGTTCCGGACAACCATGCCAGAAACAACCATCGACGAACACCGCAATTTTGAGCTTGGCAAAAGCCAAATCAGCGACCCGACGCGGCCTTTTCAACACTTGGTAATTGACTCGATATCTCAATCCCAACCGATGCAAAGCTTTTCGCAAAGCCATTTCGGCTTTTGTGCCCGTCTGGCGGACCTTCGTCATCCGAATGCTGGCTTCTGGTGACGAAGATTGGATTCGTCCCATGGATGCCATCCAAATCAGTCAGTTGGGTAGTGCGGTCGACAAATGATGGGTGATGCTCTTTGCTATCGCACGACCAAGTTCGACGGGGACGGCATTACCGATCATACGTCCCAGAGCCTTGAAGCTGACTTTGGCACCTTCGGGCAAGAAGGAATAGTTCTCGGGGAAACTCTGTAGGATTGCAGCTTCTCGTAAGGAAATCGCACGATCTTGTTCTGGATGACCGAAACGCCCGTTACCGAAACCATAACATTGAGTGGTCATCGTCGGAGCGGGTTTGTTCCATTCCATGCGACCATAGACACTGGGATAGGTCTTGCCTGTCTTGGATTTGTGACAGTCTGCTCTCAGGTGTTCAGGCCAGTCGCGCCATGTGCCGCCCGGTTTGGAGATTCGAATGCGTCGTAGGTTTTTTTCCGTGAGTGTGGAAGCAATGTGCAGTTTATCGTCTCGATGAGCTTGACCCGCCTCAATGGGGGGCAAGCCGCCAATTACCTGCTCGACGGTTTTGGGTTTTGGATGTGTCGGTTCGATCATTCGGATTTCGCCGAATTTGGATGCCAAAAGAACCATACGTCGACGAGACTGCGGGACGCCATATAGCGAACTATCTATGACGTCATACCAGACGTGATACCCCAGATCCTTCAATTCCGCCACGAAATCATGGAAAACCTGATGTCTGACGACTGTCGGAACGTTTTCCATGGTGATGACATCAGGGTGAGACTCTCGGACCAAGCGTCCGAATTGATAGAGCAACCCCCACTTGCCGTCGATACCGTCTGACTCGTAACGCTGAGCATAGGTGGAAAACGGTTGGCAAGGCGCGCAACCCGCGAGGATTTTCAGTTCTGAATTCCCAAACAGTTGATTGATCTCATTGGCCGTGACTTGGCTGATGTCGCGCTCCAAAAACTTGGCCGTGTTGTTAGTCTCGTAGGGAAAACGGCAAGCGGGGTCTAGGTCGATCCCTGCTACGACGGGAATTCCCTCCAAGGTGAAACCGTGCGTGAGTCCGCCTGCTCCACAGAAGAGATCGACACAAGCCAAATTTACAGGATAGTCATCGGGCATCATTCTATTACGTAAATTCCAAAATCAGTCTGATTGTAATTTCAATAGCTAAAATTTTAGAAATATACATCAATATCTGGAATGAGACAGAACTGAAAATTTAAACGCATGTTTTACCGTAATCTATTTACATACGAATTCGTCTTGCCAGTCTCTGTAACTCCCCACTGCCATTGATAGCTGATATCGATTCAATTCTTCTTGTAAATGACCCGGCAAACCATAAAGATATGAGTGGCGTCGATACCGTTCGTGTGAAAGAAATGACACTCAAGGATTTTTTTGAAATCCGACAAGCTGGTCATCGCTAAGCTACTGGAACTGGGTAAACCCCAGGCCTTGGATCTGAAAGCCAAGGAAATTGAAAAGCTGACCCTATCAACAATGAGTCAAGACAGCATCAAAAAATTGATCGGTGAATGAGGCCTCAGGTTACCTTGGGTTTATTCCATGTACTTCCAGGTTTCTTCTGATCATTTGGGTCACGGCCAGCATGCGATAGGCCTCCTCATCATCGACCGCGTTACTTCGAAAATCGGCAAACCCAGCTCGCTTTAGAAATTGCGCCAAATCCCAAGCCTCCTGTTCGGATAGCGGCACCCTCAAGCATATTTCATTGGTATTAGCAGTCATCGATCGCCGACCTTTTCCGAACTTGGAGATAATTCATTGTCATCAACCATTGAATCCTCGTCTTCGTAGATTCGTCCCGGCTCAGCCAACAGTCCTGACTCTTGTCGAGCCAATCTAAGCTCTTCACCATGGCCTTGTTCATATGCCGCCTGATGCGCATGTCTTTCCATTGTCACAATTTTATTGGCTAGTCGCTGCAACCGCTGCTGCCACTGGTAACGGGCATCAATGCAGTGTTTGTTGGAGATGACCTGGCATAGCCACAAGGTGTCCATCACAATCATCAATTGATCCAGCAATCGAATCAACTCGACGAATTGCGCAATCTGCGGCGAAGCGATTTTAGCCACAAACTCCCTGGGGTGCGTGTACTTCGGCGTTTCGGTGATGCCATTGTCGGCTTTGAGTTTTTCTAACCGTAGTTTTTCCTGCTGCAGTTGCTCCGCGCATTCGGCAATCATCTGACCGACGATGCTTTCGATTTCATCGACGGTTTCTTCCCGACCGATGATGCGCAGGATCACGTCGATCGCATACAACGAAACCATCAACCGGTTATAACTGTTGCGGATGACGCGAATGGCTTGTTCGCTGTTGATGTTAAATGTGCGCTCGAATATCGGCCGACTGATATGAGGTCGCTTGCTTTTTTCCCGTACCTGTATTTCTGCCATGTCAGTACCTATTTGCATGATTTCATCAGGGGCAGATGATACGGCGTCTTTATTTCTGTCCTGGTCGCGAAATCGCGCTAATTATTGCGATTTCACGAACGAACTTTCGAAAAAATCTGCTCCAATAGCAACACCTTTCATGTTGTGATTTTTCACATCTGAATCCGGCTTTGGTCGGCGTTCCGTTTTTAAGCGGCGACGGTGGTTATCCATCGGCGTGTCAGGTGCGTCAAGCCTGATGTGATGGTTGTGTTTTAGATTTTCATCCTGTCTGGGAGTGCGTATTCCTAGCCGGTAATGTGCCTGCCGGATGTGACTCATCGCCGCGCAGGTGGGTTTTATTTTCAATGGTCGGGCGCGGCCGATAGGAGGACATCATCATGGCCAATCGTGGTGTAAACAAAGTCATCTTGCTGGGCCGTCTCGGCGCCGATCCGGATATTCGCTATTTACCGAATAACGGCGGCAAAGTCGTGGCAGTGCGTTTGGCAACCAGTGAGGTTTGGAAAGATGCAAAAAACGCCAAACAGGAACGAACTGAATGGCATCGGGTCGTGTTTTTTAAAAAACTGGCCGATACCGCCGGCGATCTTTTGAAGAAAGGCAGCAAGATCTATGTGGAAGGCACTCTTCGCACCCAGCAATGGGATAAGAACGGCGAAAAGCGTTATCGCACGGAAGTGGTTGTGCATGAGTTGCAACTACTCGATCGCCCAACAGCGCCTGCATCGGTAAACGGTTCGTCATCGAACCCGGCATCAGAAGACGCCGATTGGGATGATGAGTATGCCGATATGCCGCTCAACTAAACCCAGGCGACACATGAACTGCCGCAAGCGCGGGTAAATTTTAAATCACTGCCGACCAGTCTTCGCTGTTTCGGTATTTCAACCCAAAGGGGACGACTATCCCCGTTGGGGCCATGGCGTTCCCATTTTTTTAAGGAGACCCACCATGAGCAATCAAAATCGAAACTATCCGCCTAAGTCGCGCGACTTACCCATGCCAATGGCAGCCCAGCAGGGCTATGGCATTTCCGAGCAGTCGTGGAAGGTATTGACAGAAGTGACTTTCCCCACGGCGAAAACCCCGGAAGCCATCCTGATGGCGCTGGACTATTGCAAGGCCCGCAAGCTCGACATCTTCAAAAAGCCGGTGCATATCGTACCGATGTGGAGTGCCGCTTTAGGCCGTAATGTCGAAACCGTCTGGCCGTCCATCATGGAAATCCAGACCACCGCGTCCCGAACCGGTGTTTGGGCCGGCATGGACAGACCCGTCTGGGGGCCTGATATCACCAAGACCTTTACCGGTCGCTACAAGGACGACAACGAGCAATGGCAGGAATCCAGTGTCACCGTGACCTTTCCCGAATGGGTGGCGGTTACTGTGTACCGGATCGTCGCCGGCAAACGTTGCGCCTTTACCGAGGAAGTCTACTGGCTGGAGGCTTATAGCACGGCCGGTGGTAAACACTCGCAAGTGCCAACCGCCATGTGGATCAAACGCCCTAAGGGGCAATTATCCAAATGCGGTAAAGCGGCGTCGCTCAGGGCAGCCTTTCCGGAGGAATGCGGTTATGCCGCCGAGGAAATGGATGGCAAAACCCTTGACGATATTGCCGATGGTAGTGTGATCGATGGTAGTGCCACAGTTTTGAATGCAGCAGAGGTTGACAGTGACGATCACGTTTTTGGGGGCGATGCTGGCATTGACGCAAACCGTGTCATCGATCTGTCGCAAATCCATCCCAAAGTGCAAAAAGCGGTCGCTGAACTGGTTAGACGTACTGCGGCGGCTGGTGCCTGGAAAGCAGCCTACGACTATGCCAATCAGAAGTTCAAAGGCATCGATCTGACCTTTGCCTTGGCCGAGTTAGACAAAGTATCGGAGGTTGAACCCAGGACCACACCGGCATTGGGACAATCTGAAGCGACGGCCATGCCGCCATTGACAGCGAAGGACATGGCTATGACGCAGGCGCGTCAGGCTTTGAGTACCAACCGTTAGTCATTTCACTGTATAGGGCTGTCCTGTTGCTTAATCACGCAATCGGCTAGGCCATTTTCATATTGATGTGTGCTGGATTTCAGCATCCATCACATTCAACTACCACCCCTTCAGGGCGTCATGACTCGCCCGTGTGGGGATTCATGATGCTCTGAGTTTTAGTTAAGGAGAGATCATGAATGCAATCGATCAATCGTTAAATCGGCTGCCCTGTCATACCGACTGGCGGCGTTACGACTCACCCACGGTGATTCGCCGACATGGGCGCGGCTTTTTAGAACGCAGTTTTAAACCGGGTGTAGCCGTGGCAGAGGTCGACAAACCCTCTAAAGCGGAATTACACCATTTGGTGGAAAGTTTTGGCGGCTTGGTATTGCCAACTGCGGATGCCGTGTTGTTGCTATTTGCCGATTTCCATTGGGCCAAGCGCTGTGAACAGCATTTAACCCAACGCGGCGTGCCTTCGTTGCGGTTAGGCTGCCACATTCAGTTACCGGATGCCTGGCAATGAACGTCGTCGACGTTTCGCAACGGTCCACTGCATGGCGGCATTGGCGTTCACAAGGCGTCAGTGCCAGTGAAGCGGCTATTGTCATGAACCGCTCGCCCTACAAAAGCTATTGGCGGCTCTGGGCCGAGAAAATTGGCTTGGTACTGGAAGCCAGTCTGGACAACAACCCGTTGATCCGCGCTGGTATCCAGCAGGAGCCTGAAGCTTTGCAACGCTTCGAGGATAAACACGATCTGATGTTGTTGCCGCTGTGCGGCGAGTCGGAACAGTATCCGTTGATGCGGGCTTCTTTCGACGGCTTATCCGACGCGAATGAGCCCGTGGAAATCAAATGTCCGCACGAAACCACGTTTTTGGATGTGCTGTTAAACCGGGAAGCCTCGGCTGCCTATCAGTTGTATTGGTGCCAGGTGCAACAGCAACTGCTGGTATCCGAAGCGCAACGCGGCTTTTTGTTTTTCTATCACCAAGGCCAGGACATCGAGTTTGAAATTCAGCGCGATGAGAACTTTCTCACCGCCCTGGTCGAGTCCGCGATGGACTTCTGGTCGGCGGTCAAGTCCAAAAAGGAGCCGAGTAAGGACCCTGAACGCGATTTGTACTTACCCAAAGGTCATGCGGAACAGCAATGGCAACATCTGGCGGCGAGTTATCGCAATCGTGCCGTGAAAATCGCGGATTTGAAAGCGGAGCTAGCCACCTTGGAGGCTAATCAGGCGGCCATTGAAAACACGTTGGTGTTGCTAATGGGTGATTACGTGGCCGCAGAGCATTCCGGGTTGCGTATCACTCGGTTTCAAAGCCAGGGTGCTATTGATTACAAGGCGGCACTCCAAGCCTTGCAACCGGATGTTCAGGCTGCGGTGCTGGAGGTCTATCGCAAACCATCTGCCACGCGAATTCGCGTGACCTGCCGGGACGACGACGGTAAACATGCCGAAGTGCCATTCGATGCCCAAGCCTTGAAAGACCTGGTGGGTGTGGACTTTTGGTTTTGAGGGTTCGTTTCGAGACATCCTGTAACCCTGGTGGTTACGGGATGTTGAATGATGACGGTCGGCTACGAGAGTTGACGCCGGATACCTCATGGAATCCTTCAGTTTAGGCCTGTCGGTTTTAGGCTGGGCTTTAAGAAAAGTCCAACCCAAAACCCGCATCGTTCAGGCATTCCCTTCGTGGAATCCCGAATCCGGATTCGACCGGCGTTCCGTTGTTAAGCGGCATGAGCGTTTGCTCGTGTGCCAGGTGCGTCAAGCCTGGTGTGTTTAGTTTGTCCCGTTGGGGTTCATCACCCTCACGGGACTCGATGACCCCTTTTAATCATTGAAGGAGGTCATTATGAATCACGACTTTTGGAAAACCTTGCACGGCTGGTTGAACGTTGCGCATAGCAACGACATCCAGGCCAAAAAGCGGTTGTTGCTGGATCTGCACGGTCAACTCTCGGACCCCGGTTTGAGAAGCGACATTCAGCGCATCCTGCGTTTGATGGATCGGGAGCTGTTGGCCCGCGCCGAATGGGCGATGTACTGCGTCATGCAGTTGCGCTAGCCATTTTCTATTTACCCTGGTTTGCCAGGGTTTTAATCACCCGTTGGGGCTCATTACCCCTCGGGGCGGTGCGCCCCTTGTTTTCTGAGGCTAGTCCTCGAGGAGCTCACCATGTATCAATCCTATTCTATTGCCGACACCTTCGGCATTCAGGCCCCGGCGTCTATGAAAGTGGAAGGTTTCAAACCAGGACAAAACGCCTATGTACCGGCGCAAAAGCCCTATGTGTTTCGTAAGGACCACTTGCGCGATGTGTTGGCGTTTTTAGGCGCACACAATGGCGACGGCTTATACCTGACCGGCCCCACCGGTTCCGGTAAAACCTCGTTATTGGAGCAAGTTGCGGCACGTCTCCATTGGGGTGTGCATTCGGTCACCGGTCACGGTCGATTGGAACTCAATGATCTGCTGGGCCAGTACATGCTGGTCGACGGCGGCGCGATGAAGTGGATCGATGGCCCGTTGACCTTGGCGGTTCGCTTAGGCCATGTGCTGTTGATCAACGAAATCGATGCCATTGATCCGGCCGAGTTAATCGGCTTGAATGAAATTGTTGAAGGGAAACCTCTAACAATTCCGCAGACTGGCGACGTGATTGTCCCGCATCCGAAGTTTCGTTTGGTCGCCACCGGCAATAGTGCAGGGTCCGGTGATCAATCGGGATTGTATCAAGGGGTGTTACGGCAAAACCTTGCGTTTTTAGACAGGTTCCGTTTGATGGAAGTCGGTTACCCCGAACCGGAAGACGAAATGAAACTGTTGGCTGATGTGGTGCCGAGCATGCCGGAAACGGTACGGGAAAGCATGATCAAAGTCGCCAATCAGATTCGTAAAGTCTTCATCGGCGGCGCGGATGGCGGCGGCATGTTGTCGGTGACCTTATCGACCCGTGGTTTGATGCGCTGGGCAACATTGGTGGCGACCTTCAAAAGTGCGCCTAATGCCTTGGCGTATTCCTTGGACAGGGCTTTGACCTTTCGAGCTGAGCCCGCCGAACGCGAAGCGATTCATCGCATTGCCAAAGATGTGTTTGGCGATGACTGGACGGTTTAAGCATGGCCGCCTGGAATTTATATCGTCATCGTAATACTGACGGCAGCTCCAAGGACTGGGCAGTCAGGAGTAATTCGGATGGTTCGATTACGACGCGTTGGGGGAAAACGGCAGATACTTTGCCGGGCGTTAGCAACCGATACGGCGTTAAGCAGCATGACATCGAAAAGCAAAAACAGGCCAAAGGCTATGTGTTGGTCGGCGAGGTGGATATTGATGTGAACGGCAATGTGGTGTTTCCGGGTAAGACTTCGGCTACACCATCACAATGGCCTGAATCTGATGAAAATCCCGTGTCTGTGCCGGCACAGCCAGTCGAGTCCTTGTATTGGACCATTAATTGCCATGCAAAGCGAGCTGTCCGAGTGGACTTGGGTATCGAGGTCAGGCGACTGATCGGGGTTATTCATTCCGTATCGGATCAGCATTCTAAGCCTGAAAAAGATTGGGATGGCTGGCAACTATGGATTGATGCCACTCTCAATGCCGAACCCTTTGAACTCAGTGGTCAGATCAAATCAGTGCATGGTGTTTTGCCCTGGCTGTTTTTACTGGCGCTGAAAGCAAAAAGCTTTAAAGGCGTGGCGATTGATATTGCCACCGAAACCGCTCGAGACCTCTCAGTCGATCTGAAAGTTGAACAGGATGTGCTGGCTTTTTTCGGCACTGATCTTGACAGCATTCGGGACACCGCTGAAGTTTTAGGCCTGCTCAAACCTCGATTAAATCTGGCAGCGGCCATGTCCGACACGGACGACTGTTGGTTTTAAACGTATTGTAATTTTCATTTAACCCGACAGGGGCGCATCGGCCCCAGCGGGGATGGGTGTGCCTCTACTTTTTAGGAGGTTCCCATGTCTCATGAAACGCAAATTATCTTGGATCGCGTGGTCTTGGTGAAAGTCGAAGCCAATATCTACGGCGCCCGCAAGAAACTGAAAAAAGAGGACCTAGTTTTGGCCGATGGTAGCAAATTGCCTCCGGAGGATTTAGCCAGCCTGGGTTCCAAACGTTTGCTCGATCCCGATAAGCTGACGGTGTTCAACCGCCTAAAGAAGGAAGCCGAACGCATTTGTTTGCGCGTCGGCACCCGCTTTCTGGGTGGCTTTGCCGTACCGGTTGAATCGGCCGCAGGTATTACCGCAGAACTCGAGCGCATTGCGCTGGATTTTGCAGCGGCTAAAACCGAATTTATTGCCGGTTACGATGCGGCGGTGACGGATTGGGTGGTTCGCCATCCGGAGTTTGCCGGCATCATCGAACAAGCTGTGGATTCTGTGGAGTTTGTCTCGACGCGGTTGTCGTTTGATTTTCTGGTGGTGAGTGTCGGTTTACCCGAAAGCTTGCCGCCGGCGGATGTTGTGCGTCTGGAGAGCAAAATCGGTTCACTCAGTGAGCAGATGTTCTATGAAATCTCCGTGGAAGCCAATCAACTGATCGAGCAGTCGTTGCTTGGCAAGGAGCAAGTGACGCGGAATGCGTTACGGCCGATTCGCCGTATGCGGGACAAACTCGATGGGCTGGGATTTCTGGATCATCGAGTCGCGCCGGTCGTCAGCACCATTGACGATCTACTGGTGAGAATTCCCAACAAAGGCGCCATTGAAGGCGGCATTTTGCAGGAGATTTTGGCCACGGCGATGCTGTTGTCCGATCCGGATAAAACCCGGCGGCACGGTGAAGGCTTGTTGGTTAATCAAACACCCGTTGTTGAAGAGACAGACGTTGATGAAACCTTCGAATACGCGGATTTAGAGCTATCAACGGTACCAACAGAAACAACAGTCTCAACCGAAGCAAAACCCGTCATCGCTGAATGCGTTTCAGACAATTCCGATTTTACCGATCTGTTTGACGGCATCTTTGACGATGAACTCGAACCGACATCGGATGACTGGGCGCTGGAGGTTTTGCTGGACAAAAGCCAGACCAATCTGGAAACCGGTAACGATGCCGATCGAGACAATGATTTGGAAAACGCAGCGGAACCGGAACCGGTGACGGCGGGAGACGATGAGGAAGCGGACGATTCTGACCAGGACTACTGGTTCTGATCTGACGCTATTTAATAATTCACCCAATGGGGCAAAGCCATGTCCCTCTGGGGTCGTGGTTTGTCCCCATCTTTTGGAGCACACCATGAAAAATAGAACCTTACACAACGCATTCCCCATCGTCGCGGCCGCCATCGGCAACCGCTTTGGCATAAAAGTCAGCGTCGGTGGCGATCAAGCTTATACCGATGGCCAATCGATTCAGCTGCCGGCCTATGAAGGTGACGATCCGGATTATCAAGATTATGCCTGGGGGCTGTTAGCCCACGAAGCGGCGCATATTCGCTATTCGGATTTTACGTTACGTTATGGCAACTCGGTATTACGCCGGCGGCTATGCAATGCGATTGAAGATGTCCGCATCGAGCATGAACTGGCCAAGGACTTTCCGGGTACGCGGCTGACAATACGCACGGTGATTGAAAAGATGATTGCCAAAGGCGAATTTGTGGCCGCCAGTGAAAGCGATCATCCGGCCAACATTTTGTATGGATTCGTGTTGAAAAGCTTGCGTGCACGGGTACTGGGTCAAACGGCCCTATTACCGTTGGTCGAACAAACCGAAATCGCATTGAAGGCAACGTTTCCCGTTGGTGCAGTGACAAGGCTGAAGGGCTTGCTGTCGGAAGTCCCGGAGGGCCTGCAATCCGAACGTGATTGTCTGAATTTGACTGACCGCATCCTGACCATGATTGAGCAGGAGTTCGCGCAACAACGGCAACGCAATCAGGCACAGCCATCGGACGATGAGGAAAACACGCCTGAGCCGGATGATACGGATCAGGATGCTGAATCAACCGATTCGGATGATTCGAGCGGCTTGGATTCCCAGGATGAAATGAATCCCGATGAACAGTTACCCAACGACACTGATGACGAATCGTCGTCAGAACCAGCCGGTAACGATGATTCGGCTCCCAAAAATCCTGACGATGAACCGGCAACGCCATCCGACAATTCGACATCCATCCCGCAAGGTGAATATGAAGAAACTGCGGAGATTGCCGATCCGATGGGCGTCTTGCAAACCTTGTTGTCCGCTGGTGACAGTGACATTGAGCAGGATTTATTCGAGTCATTGAAATCGGCATTGTCGTTGGCGGCGGAAAATGGTTCGGAATTGCTGATGCCCAGTGGCCACGAGCCACCCATGGACGAGCGGGCCGGTGCGTTTTTACTTCGTAAGGTGCATAGCGAATCGGGAAAAATCCGCGCCGCGTTGCAAGGCCTGGTGCAATCGCAAACCTTAAACCGGTCGCAACCTGCGTGTCGTGGACGGCGGCTGGATGGCAAGCGTTTACACCGCTTACCACTGGGCGAAACTAAGCTGTTTCAGCGTAAAGAGACCAAAGCGGCACCCAATACGGCGATCCATCTGTTACTCGATAAATCCGAAAGCATGGGTTATCAGGTCACCGATAGTCAAGGCCAACCCATCGGATCGCGAATGCCGATTGCATTGGAAGCCACTTTGGCATTGGCCTTGGCATTCGAAGGCATCCCGGGAGTCAATCCTGGCGTCACCGCGTTTCCAGGCCATCAAGATGACTCGGTGTTTCGCTTGCTAGATCATGGCCAACGCATCAATGCCCGAACCGGTGCCTTTTCGGTAGCCGCCACCGGCAGTACGCCAATGACGGAAGCGATTTGGTTTGGTGCGGCGTCACTGCTGCGATGCCGGGAACCGCGCAAAGTGTTGATGGTGATGACCGATGGTCAGCCTAACGATACCTTGAGCACGCTGGAATTGTTACAGCGTTGCCGCGATAGTGGTATTGAAACGGTCGGCATCGGTTTGGGACTGGATGTCAGTCATCTGTTCCCAAGTGCCATCACTATTAACGATCTTTCAGAGCTGAGAGCGCAATTGTTCGAACTCTCGAAAGCGGTGTTGTTGGCGGCGTAAGTATCGGCCAGTCAATTATCCGTAGCCCAATCCTTGGCTTACTGCCTTGGATTGTGGCTATGGGTAGCTGATTGCAACCGCCGTTTGTCGAATGCACTCTCTTACTGGAGCCCATTCGACAAACAGACATTTCATGCGTTCTTTCCAGAATGCTGAATCCGACTTTGGTCGGCGTTCCGTCTTTAGGCGGCGAGCACGTTAAACCGTGATCGTGTCGGGTGCGTTAAGCCCGATGTAAATCGCAGTGGTACTACCCACTGCAAATCAAAACCCGCTTCGGGCGACCATCGCCCGGCCGGGTGCTGTTCATTCGAAGTGTTTTCTTAAATTTTTAAAGGAGAACTTCAATGAACTTTATTTTTGGTGTCATCTTACTGGCTATGTTTATCCTCGCCTTGCGAGTGATTTGGGCAACGGTGTTGCAACTACTGAGCGTATTGAAACACGCGACTCAAACGTTTCACCGATATCGTGCGCAGCGTTTTGCAAGTAAACGGCTACCGGTCATCATGCCGCGTAGCCGCGAGGACATGGATTGGTTGGCGATATCGGATTCGGTGCGTCAGGAAATTCATAGTCGCAATCGTGAAACAAATCGCGAGCTGGATCGCTTGGAACTTCAATATCAAGCCAAACAGAAAACAATCAAACTCTACGAGGCGGATATTGAAATCGCCAAACTGGAACGGGAATTATTGAAAATCAAACCAGTGATTGTTGCGGACGAAGCCGAAGTTAAACCCCGGCGACGTTCAAAAAAAGCGACCATATCAGCTATGGTGGACGACAAATCCGCTAAAACTGCCCAACAGGTTTTTCAATTGCGGGAAGCGCTGAAAGGTAATGCCAACGGGTTACCGGTTAATCAGCAAGCCCGCCATTGAATACCCGTAACGTGGTTCCGGTTGCCGTATTGATACGGCGAACCGGGATCTCGTGTTGACTGGATTCATCGGCAAATACCCAGCTGCCTTCGGGCAATAACGACAACAAATCGTTCTGGGTTTCCCGGCGAATTTGTCGAATCTTGCTTAGAAACGGCCAGGCTTGTTCAGGATTATCAACCCGCTTGAGCACGTCGGCTTCCAAAACATCCAATTTTTGGAAAATTTGTTGGCAATGTCGAACGACTTTTAGTGGTTCGTCAACCGGAATCGCCATCGGTTTTTGACTTGGATACTGCTCCTTGGTCTGCTTAGGACTGAGAAAATCAAAAATACGCAAAACTTCTTCAAACATGGCTATTTCTCTGCTTTTTAATGGGTTTTAGCCACAATATACCGATTTTTGCGCGAATTCAACCCCGCTGTGCGAGCCGATTTTTGGCTTTAATCAGCGATTTTCACCTGCAGGAACACCATCCTGCCGGGTGGTCGTACCTGCAATTTTTGGAGGACATGACCATGAAAACAATCAACCAACCCAGCGTTGGCACAACCCCTGCCGAAAACAGTGCGGTTCGCTATCTGAATCAGTACCGCTGCCCTTACTGCCAAACCGAATGGGAGGATGTATGGGATTGCGGCTGTAACGATCGCTGCCCGAACTGCAACAAGGAGATCGAGCCTTATGAAAGCGCATTGATCGAGGGTGAGTCGGCAGAAACCGATTTGCCAGTCGAAGAACCCGCCTCAGCCAATGACACGGCGGAGGGTGTGGATCAGCTATTCATGGTCTCCTACGAAATCGACTATGTGCACCGGGTTTCGGTGGGTATCACTGCTGAGAGTCCCGAAGCGGCACAGCAGCTCGCCGAGCAGGCATTCAATGACGCCACGATTTGGGATGACACCGCTGCCATGCCGTTATTGTCCGATGAATATCATGAAGCGGAGGGTGAAAGCTTGGTATGGAAAAGCGTTGCCGTTGCACGGTTGCCGGAACCGGATCATTCGGTACGGCAATTGAAGAAAGAGCAAGCAGCCATGCGGGTTTGTCGGGGATTGGTTGAAGCCTATCAACAAGGCGAAGCCAATGGCGGCAGCATTGATTGGGACGATTTGGATCAGGTAATGCTCCTGGCAGTGCAAGCCTTGGGAAAACCTGTACTGGAAATCCAATCCTAAAAAATGCGCGCGGTGTTTAAGCGCAATTTGTAAAAAGCCTGAGTTAGCCAAACCATTCGATTCGGCGCTCATTTTTATCCACCCACACGGGAATGTCCTATTCCCGCTGGGGAATCGTGATGTTCCCATTTTTCATTGAGGACAACATCATGAATCATATCTTTGAACACACGTTCGGCACGGGGCATTGCATCCAGTATCAGCGCTTGCCATCCGGCACCTGTTACCACGCAGACACTCCAGAACCGGTAGTTGAGTTGTTGGAACAGCTTCGCCATAGCCGACGCAAAATCCGGCTGTATTACGGCGATCCCACCACGGGTCAATCCTGGCTCGATGAACACGATGTCATCGGCTGGATCGGCCGCTCAACCGGCACGATCAAAGTGCCGCTGTTGATCGAACCGGGTGACATCGGTGGTCCGGCCTTGCTGGATCAATGCATCGTCCGTATCGATAGTCCCCGCCAGGTACTTTACCAACACGATGAATTTCGGGTTGGCACGGTAGAACTGGTGAGAGGTGAGCTTAACCGCTTGCCCTGGGAAATCTGGATCGACGGCAGCGTGCATGCCCGGTTCAAAGTTAAAACCGAAGCCCGGCAGTATCAGGACTTCATTCAAGGTAAGCGGTTTGCGTTGATCTGACGCGCCGTTTTCATTTTTGATACTCGGTTAAGCCGAGTTTTTCACACTACCCCTGCGGGATGATTCTATCCCGCCAGGGATAAATCGGTCGTCAGGGGCTTATTTGGAGAATACCATGACAGACCCTTATCAATACTACCCCACGCCAGAAGCACTGAGTCATAAAGCTTGGGCGATGTTCAAGAACCAGCAATTCGCTCGAGTATTAGAGCCTTCAGCAGGCGAAGGACATTTGCTACGTCCAGGGCCATACCAGTACGGTAAACGTTTGCCGATTGATTGCATTGAAATCGATATCCGCAAACACGCGGTTCTGCGCGATGAAGGTTATGCGGTGGTGGGGATGGATTTTCTGCAGTTTCAAAGCGGCAGTGTCTATTCTCACATCATCATGAATCCGCCGTTTGCCGACGGCGCCAAACACGTGTTGAAGGCTTGGGAGATTTTATTTGACGGTGAAATCGTCGCCATTCTCAATGCTGAAACCGTGCGCAATCCGTTTTCGAAAGAACGCCAGCTGTTAGTCCGGTTGATCGAGCAGCACGGCGAGGTCGAGTTTTTATCGGAAATGTTCGCCGGCGAGGATGCCGAGCGCAAAACGCCGGTCGACGTGGCCCTGGTCTGGTTGAAAAAAACTTCAACCTTCGAACAAGACATCCTCGGCAGTATTCTGGACGATTTGCGCCAGGATCGCCGGGAAGCCGACGATGTGGCGGGCGCGTTTCAACTGCCTCATGAGTTGGCCTTGCCGAATGCCTTCATTGATAACGCGGTGTTGATGTTCAATGCTGCGGTCGAAGCAGCGCGACAGGCTGTGGTCAGTGAAGCCCGTGCCAGCCGTTATCGGACCATGCTGGGTAAAACCTTAGGCGAACTGAACGGTGGCGGTATCAGCAGTGAAGACGACTCGTCATCGGATGCGGTGAAGCGGACGCTGTTCAAACGCTATCACGATCTGAAGAATCGGGCCTGGGCCAGCATTTTACGCTCGACACAGGTCACATCGCGCTTGTCATCGGCGGCACAGAAACGCTTGGAATCGGATTTCGAAACGGTGAAATCCTTGGAATTTACCGTGCCGAATATCTACGGCTTTCTGCAAGGCATCATCGAGCAGCAAGGTGAAATTCAACTGAGCATGGTGTGTGATGTGTTTGATCTGATCACCCGCTATTACAGTGACAATGCGGTGTTTTACATGGGCTGGAAAAGCAATGACAAACACCGCACGCTGGGCATGCGGATCAAGACCACGCGTTTCGTTCTGCCAGGGCACAAAGTGGAGTCCTATCACAATAGTCTGAACTGGGAGTCGGAACGACTTCTAGCCGACTTCGACAAGGTATTTGCCTTGCTCGATGGTAAGACCGAAGCGGACATGAGTTTGGTGTCGGTGTTCCGGCAGCATTTTCAAGAGCTTCGGGCTGGACAACGGATTGGTGGCAGTTATTTTGACGTTCGCTATTATCCGGGCGTCGGCACCATTCACTTTTTTCCGAAGAGCAAAACTTTGATCGATCGGATGAACCGTTGGGTTGGACGTCAGCGCCGCTGGTTACCGCCTGTAGATACTCAAGCCGGACAAGGTTTCTGGCAACAGTTCGACCAGGCGGAAAACTTCGATAAGGCGTTTCATACCGAAGTGAATAAACAATGTCCACGCAGTAGCCGACATGTCCATTTCGATCCCTTTTGGGCGATCAAGCACGGCGGCGAGTCGGAACGGGAAAAAGGCCATCGTCTGTTAACCCAGGCGATGAGCACGGTACTTGCCAGCCGAGGCATCGATCCCGATGCGGTATTGGAAAACGAACAATCCAGCTTGCTGGAATGGACGGGCTCATTACCCTCTCCTACAGACCTGGCTCTGGCATCGTAATCCGGTGTTATACAGGTCTTTAACATAACCACTGGCCTGGCCAGTAATGCCCGCCTCGGGGAGATGATCCGTTCTCCCCGTCAGGGTTGGACTGTGTCGTTTCCTCGGGGCTTTTTTATTCGAGGAACTCACATGAACACCACACAATTATCGGTAAACCCCGAAAAATTGATCAATAACTTACGCTTCAGCTTTACCCAGTCCACCACGGTACTGGGCGAACTGATGCAAAATGCCCGCCGCGCCGGCGCCACCTTCGTCAGCTTCGAGTATTCGCAAGACACTCGAACCTTGACGGTGTGTGACGATGGCTGCGGCATCGCCTGTTTGAAAACGTTGCTGACGGTGGCCGAGTCTGGCTGGGATGCTGACGTCATCGAACGGGAACATCCGTTTGGTCTCGGCTTTTTGTCGGCCATTTTTGCCTGCGATGCCATCAGCGTCGACAGTAAAGGCGGTCGCTTTTCGGTGGATACGGCCGCGCTTTTGGCATTCCAACCGATTGCGATCGAACCTGCTGACTGGAAAGGCATCACGCGTTTGACGCTGACCCAGTTCAAGCCCGAAGCGGATCGGATTGCATCCCAGTTGTATCGCTTGGCACGGGGATTTCCGATTGAGGTGCGCTTTAATGGTGTCAGCCTGGATCGGCCGCGAGCGGTTAACTCAACATTACCGTTCATCGAGACCGAACTGGGTGATATGTATTTGTATGGTTTGTCCCAGGGCGAAGACTGGTTACGACAGTCGGAGTATTTTCATCTGTATCTGCAAGGCTTGCCGGTCTATCACAGTCATCACGAACGAGACCCCGGTCATGTCATCCACTTGGATTCAAGCCGGTTTTTCGCTCGGTTGCCCGACCGGGATAAATTGATCGATGAAGCACAGGTGATTGCTGAGGTTAAGCACGTTCTGCAACGGGAAGCCAGGCAACGAATGGAAATGATCAAACGCGAATTGTCTGCTGAGGAGTTTGTCCTTGGCTACGACACCTTGAAAACTTACCGCTGCCTGGATTTACTGAATAACGTGCCGTTATTGCCGAAACAGGTATTGGCCATCATTCAGGATTATCCGATCAAGGAAGGTTGCAGCAGCGTCAATTTGGCAGTGGTTTCGCAACCGGTCAGTCGAAACGATGTGGAAAACGGCCTTGTCAAAGTTGCCGAACTGGATGATCTCGATGAGGTCGGTGCGCTACGCTGGATGTTTGCTTGGCACCGCGATTATCGGGTATTTCGGCCGGGGTTGGATGCCAAGCATTGGCTGTTTTCGTACCTGGTCGATTTGAACGGACCGGCCATCACCTTGGACATCGTCAACGAAACGCACCGCGCGTTTTTTGCAGGGCAATGGGTGAATGGTCAGGCGGTCTTTTGTGAACAATACCGGTTAACCCTGAATGGCGAGTCCGTCGACATCGATCACGATGCCGTGTATGACGAGGATCAGGACGGCTTCATCGTACCCACTCGGGAGTCATCCGGGTTGGTGGTTTGCCAGGCATCGTCCTACTACGACGAATGGGATACGTTCATGGAATCCGCCAAGGAAGCCGATGAATGGGATTTTCATAACTTCGTGGTGGCCAATACGGCCGACAAACCGGCGGATGCATTGCAACGACTGCTGCCGACATTTGGCAGTTGTCCGGCGCTGTTTTCCAGGACCTTTCAAATCGTGCTCGGCAATGATGGCGATGTCGTCACCGTTGCGGAAATGTAGTCTAAACCCAATCGGGCCGATGGCTGCGGCTGTGTTAGCGCGTGGCTTTTGGCGGGTTTTCTGGCGAACGACCACTTAACAAGCACGCATTCCAAAACACCTGACGCAGACATAGCGTCAGCTTAAGCCTCTTTAGCGAAATGTGTTTTGCCGACGGGCAACGTCGGTAGACATCGCTGACGAGGCTTTGCATATTTTTGACAACCCTTCCGGAGAAAGTCCACCCCGGAAGGGGACGGCTTTCTCCAATTATTAAGATTACGGGAGAAAGCCCATGTTATTCATTCGAGGAACCAATAATCGTTACCGTATGGCCGATGAACAAGATGTCATCTTAGAGGCCATTCAGATCTACAACCGCATGTTCAGCCGAGGCGAAGCCTTGACCAGTCCGGACAAGGCGAAAGACTGTATCAAATTGAAATTGGCGCCATACGAGCACGAAGTATTTGTGTGCCTGTTCTTGGACAATCAACATCGGGTTATCGCTTGCGATGAGTTATTCCGCGGTACGATTGATGGCGCAAGCGTGTATCCACGCGAAGTGGTCAAGGCCTCCATGCACTACAATGCCGCGGCTCTGATCATGGCGCATAACCACCCGTCGGGGATCAGCGATCCCAGTCAGGCCGATCGCGTGATTACAGCAAAACTTAAAGAAGCCTTGGCCTTGATTGACGTTCGAGTCCTTGATCACTTCATCGTCGGCGAAAACGTGTATTCCTATGCGGAGCATGGCTTGCTGTGAAAAGGTATTGGCGCCGAGACTATTCCTCGGTGCCCAGGCAAGCTTATGCATCAGCGAAGTTGATCAACGGACTAGCCGATTTGTAATGATGGGCAGCGTCGATACAACTTCGTAAAATGATATAAAACCCACGTCTCCTCAGAATCAGAAGCTAAGCATTGCTTTGGTTTCTGGGGGGACTAGTTCGAGTGGCGGTCGGTTGGCGACCTCTACTCAGAGGGCTACTTTACTTATTGTGTTGCAATTTGCTACACAAATTAATATGCTGAGCTTGAATAAAGTGGAGGATGAACATGAAGCAAATGCAAACTAGAGAAGCGACTCCCGTTTCCATTAATATCCGCGCTAAGGTCAGGCAGCGGGATATCATTGATCAAGCTGCTGAACGTCTCGGCCGTAGTCGATCAGACTTTATGTTGGAAGCCGCCTGTCGCGCGGCAGAAGATGTGCTTCTAGATCAGGCATTTTTCGCAGTCGATGAAGGCGCATTTGCACAATTTCAAGCGTTGCTCGATCAACCCTTGCCACCGACTGATAAGCTTCGCCGGTTACTTAAGACAAAAGCGCCTTGGGAAAAATGACTGCTCTAGAAATGTCGCCCCCAGGACCGATCACGACAGATCATCGGTTGGTGGATTTCGATTGCGGTGATACGTCGCTGAATGATTGGCTCAAAAAACGTGCACTCAAAAACCATAGGGCAGGGGCTTCGCGTTGTTTTGTACTGAGTGTTGGCATGGATGTTGTTGCTTACTACTGCCTGTCTGCCGGTGCAATAAGCCATGAGGCTTCACCCAAAACCATGCGACGCAACATGCCTAATCCTTTGCCGGTCTTGCTGCTCGGTCGACTGGCTGTCGACAAGCGTTATCATAACCAAGGGATTGGCAAATCGCTGTTGCGCGATGCAATGCTAAGGGCAGTCAATGTCTCTGGTGATGCGGGAGTATTTGCTATATTGGTTCATGCTCTGTCCGAACAAGCCAAACAATTTTATCTTTCACAGGGATTTGTGGAGTCACCTTTGCAAGCTATGACTTTGATGATGACGTTAGAGACGGTTCGGGAAATTTTGGCTGAACCTGACTGAGAATTCATTTATAGCCAGCACAGCAGCCTATACTGCCGGCTCCTTATGTGCTGTTTATCAAAGGTCCTTGATCAATCATCAAAGGAAACACCACATGAAAAATCTACCCGACCGATCAAAACTTCTGATTTGGATAATTTTGGTGCTCGTCAATAGCTTGATTTAGCCTCAAAACTCTGATGACAAATAAAATGAAACTTCTTGAAAATCAAAGGCATAATTTCAAGCAATACTGACAAATTAGCTAGTTAACTTGTTGATAAATATATAAAACAGGTCTAATTGTGATTCCGGTTGTCGTGGGTTCGAGCCCCATCGTTCACCCCAATAAATTCAATAACTTATCATTCAAAGGTAGTTGCTGTGAGTGATAAAGTGTCAAAAGAAAGTCATCATTTACAATGATTGCTCTCTATTCCTGCGTCGCGTGCTTCGGCGACTAATGAAAAAAGACAACAAATGAGAACGGCTATTTCATGCGCTTATTATGCGCGTCTGGAATTTGAGGCCGTCAGGCGTGGTATGACCGGATTTTTCTTGGCTGCTGTTTTGCTGCAAAAGTCAAGCGATGAAAATTTCCCATTGAAGTCGTCTGGTTCTTAGTTTGAAATTAGCCTTCTTTTTCCGGGTTTTGAATTGGCGGGCGGCCAGTTCGAGCTAGACAAAGCCGAGGCTTGTTCTGTGGTCGAAAACTCCCAAGGGTACTACGCGCCCCGTTGACAGTCGCTGAGCAACATTGCCCGGCATACCATCATTCCGCCTCAGGAAAAAAATACGCTGTTTGCGCTGGGGGCGGTGTTTAGTGCGGTGCTGGTGACCGGTGCGGTGCTGAAGGTTTTGCAGTATATCTACAGGTGGACCTCTCTGTAAAAATCCCCGGCGTTCTTAAGGCGCGCGAATATCTGTAGGGATAGGGGGGGGGCGGCCTCAGTAAGTGGTAGTGCAAGGGCTGTGTCGAGCACGATTGCCAGCGAAACGGTCAGCAAGTGGCTCTGCGTCAATGCCGGGTTCGTGGAGGTTTTGGCGCACAGCAGCAAGGTGGAAAGTCCAGCGTTCCGAATAGGAATAGTCGCCGAATACTTTCGGCGCCTCCCGCCCCGCCAATAACACCGATATGCTCAGCTATACCCAGACGATGTAAGCCGACGTCAGTCGTTGCGCAGAGGTGGGGCGGAGCGGGCCTACAGTGTCGTGTTTAAGCTATGGCACGGAGCTGGGCGCTAGGCTTCGATCTTGCCGTCCGCCATATTTGCCGTGCCGTCGATCAAACCGGCCCAGCTCTTCATGTTGGTGGCTGGCTATCAGTATTGCCATGCGCCTGTGCGGGGCGCGAGTCAGCGCCAGGCGCTGCGACTCCCCGTCGGAAGGCTTGATGCCTCGTTCGCCAATGGAGGTATTCAGGCCAAGCGATAGCTTTTCGATAAGTCAGGACAAGGCGGATCGCTTGCGCATGCTCCAGATTTCATCGTCGGTCGGTGCAGTGTTGCTCTAGAGCAGATTGTCGCGGAAGGTGCTGGCCTGAATCAGTATTTCCTTTGGAATATAAGCAATGCTTTTTCGCCACCCCGGAAGTGCAGCCGGTGCGCCTAGTCAATCCAAATGGTGCTGCAATTCGGTGCTATCAGCCTGATGAGTGAGTTGATCCGGGTGGTTTTGCTGGTGCCGGAAACGCAGGTGATGGTTGTGGTCTATTTGGCAGGTATTGCCAAGTGCTTGGCCGTCAACGCGAAGTGCGACTGGGGATGACTGAAAGTAGGATAATCAGGTCTTGTGGCTGTGCAGGCTCGTCGCGGGGAGGCGGAAAGTCTAGGTTTGCCATGCATCGCCAATAGGTTGTGCCGGGCCGAAAACGCTGGAAGCATGTGTGGCAATTGCTGTCGAGCGTCGGCGATTTCGGAAAAGTCGGGTAGCTTAGGGGGTATACGGCAATCATTACCAGCAAATGATCGGCGAAGTGTAATTGCAGCGAGTGACTTTCCCGGTCTCGGAACGGCATGGGTCTGCACCGCGATCGGCCAACAAAAAACACTAGAGCGGTTTCGAAATCCCAGTTTAGCGTCAGGCTGGAAAGGAGGTTGTGAGTCGCTGTAAAATGCCTTCCGCGTCAAACACGCCCGATAAGGGGAGTGGTGGCAACGCAGCTTGCAATTCCGAGTCTACCGACATAACGCTGAACAATGCAATGTGCCGAATTGTCGGCGGATCGAGTGTAAAAACTCTCGTGGATAGGCGAGAAAATGCCAGTTGTCCTGGTTGGGGGCTTGATTGTTCGATGCCATTGTCGGGCATTATGGTACGCTGCGCCAATCGCTTACGTCATTCTGAAGCTAGGCACGATTTGCGTGCTATGCTCGATCTCGCGAGCACGAGGGCGTTTGGTTTTGGGGTGTTGCGTCAGCAGGCTGTTTTCACTATTGAGATCCTCAGGCTATTCATAGCCTGAGTAAGGCCTCGAACAATTCCGTTAGAATGGATTTTGATACGGTCATTTTTTCTGTTTTAATCGCCAGAAGCCTTCGAACTTAAAACTGTCTCTTGCCGGGGTGTAGGTGGAAGCGGGCGAGATTGAGTTCATGTAGTCTAGGCTCGTTGTACAAATATGCTTGGTTAATTTTGACGATTCAAGGCTGATCGATCATGGTTGTATCTAGTGAAGTAAGTCATGGCTCTTATTAAATTGGTTGGCAACGTAGATTGCTTTTTTACAAAAAACATTTTAAGCTCTTAATAATGTGTGGAATAAATAAAATATTAAGAGATAAAGTATTTTGTATTTATTAGGCTTGGCTCATGGGGATTTTCTGGTCAAATACGTAACTTTTATCTTCATGATAATCGCCTTTTCAGCAGGCGGTTGAAATTATTTTCGACGTTGAGTATCCATAAGTATGGTTACTACAAAACATTGTCGACAAGTTATTGATTTTTTGTTGTCGATGAGTAAACTTTAATGATTAGGCTGTGTTTTGAGGGTGATTTTCTGACTGAATTGTGTTTTTAACGGGGTCTTAAATCAACTGGTGTCAGAAGTTAGTCAATGATGCTATTATTGGCTTGACGTCGATCCGAATAATTAAATAGATTGAGTTATCAACTTTAAAGAGAAGTGGGTGGATGTGCCGTAATACATAACATTACGACCGTTTCGGCAGGTAGTGGAAGGGTGTTTTATCGTGTACAAGTCGGTCTTCCCTGAAAAGGCTTTTTTACAACGTTTAACAATTGATGCCGTAGAAATTGAAGCGCAATTACATAAGCAGAATTGCTTTAGATTATGTTTTTTCGGTTACCTAAATGAGTCGCAACAGACCTTAGTCTCACATAATAATTAAATACTAGATGGATGTATTGTTCATAAACCCCGATTCGTCTACTAAGGCTTATCAGGATCTCGCTAAAACCTATTCAGCTATCGAGCCCCTACATGGGCACTTTTACTGGCGGAGTCATGCCGAAGCAAGGGATTTGATGTAGCCTTAATGGATTGCGACGCTGAGCGTTTGACGCTTGAACAATCGGTTCAGCGCATTGATGAGCTCAACCCCCGTTTGGTAGTGTTTGTTGTTTACGGGCAAAACCCCAATTCCGGAACAACCAGTATGATCGGCGCATTGGCCTTGGCTAGCGCGTTTAAGGATGCTGCTGGTAACCAAACGCCGATTGCCTTTGTTGGGTCGCATACGAGCGCTTTGCCTCTGGACGTTTTGGCTCATGAGTGCGTCGATATTGTGTTGCTCAACGAAGGTGTTTACGCATTGCACAACCTGTTGAAAGGCAATCTCAAGAGCGACTTGGCGCATGTCAAGGGCATCGGCTATAAACAAAGCTCTTCGGCTTTGCCCGTGCTCAACCCGCCTCAGTCCGTGGTACCGCAGGAACGAATGGACGAAGACCTGCCGGGTTATGCCTGGGATTTGCTGCCTTACCGCGACAAGCCACTCGACCTTTACCGGGCGCATTTCTGGCATGCCGAGTTCAGCCACGACAAACGCACACCGTTCGCGGCTATTTACACCTCTCTAGGTTGCAATTTCGGTTGCGATTTCTGCATGATCAACATTGTCAATCGGTCCGATAACGGCGCCGGCATTGATGCCTCGCACTCCCGCGGCATGCGTTTCTGGTCGCCAGCCTGGGTAATTCGCGAAATGGAGAAACTGGCGACGCTTGGCGTTCGCACACTACGCATCAGCGACGAAATGTTCTTCCTCAATCGTAAGTACTACGAGCCGATACTGCAAAACGTGGTCGATAGAGGTTTCGACTTTAACATGTGGACTTATTCCCGCGTCGATACCGTCAGGCGCGATGCGCTCGATTTATTTAAACGCGCCGGCGTAAATTGGCTGGCATTGGGCATCGAGGCGGGTAATCAAATGGTGCGCCAAGAAGTTTCCAAGGGGTCGTTCAAGGAAGTCAATATCCGTGACGTGTGCGACACGATTGGCGATGCCGGCATCAGCATTATCAGCAACTATATCTTCGGCTTCCCGGATGATACGCTGGAAACGATGCAGCAAACGCTCGATCTTGCCATCGAGCTCAATACCGAGATGGCCAACATGTATCCTTGTCAGGCCTTGCCGGGCAGTCCTATGTACCATATTGCCAAACGCAACGGCTGGAAACTGCCCGAGACTTACGAAGGCTTTGCCTTCCTGTCGTATGAATGCGAACCGTTGCCGACTAAGTATTTGCGTTCGGAGGATGTGTTGCGTTTCCGTGATCAGGCATGGCAAACCTACTTTTCAAATCCCGCCTATCTCGGGCTTGCCGAGCGCCGTTTTGGCGTGCAGGAGCGCAAGAATATCGAGGACATGGCGAGCATCCGCCTTAAGCGAAAATTGTTGGGAGATTGAGCACTTGATTATCACCAGAACCCCGTTCAGGATTTCGTTTTTTGGGGGGGGCACCGATTACCCGGGTTGGTATCGCGAGCATGGCGGCGCCGTGCTGTCGACCTCCATCGATAAATATTGCTACATCAGTTGCCGTCGCCTGCCGCCGTTTTTTGACCATAAACACCGCATCGTCTATTCCTTGATCGAAAACGTCAAACATAACGACGAAATTCAACATCCCGCGGTGCGCGCTGTGCTTAACTGGGCGAATGTTGCAGAAGGCCTGGAAATTCATCACGATGGCGACCTGCCTGCTCGTTCCGGTTTGGGTTCCAGTTCGTCGTTTACCGTGGGCTTATTGAACGCCTTGCAGGCCTTGCAAGGGCGAATGACCAACAAGGATGAATTGGCCAGCGATGCGATTCACATCGAACAAAACTTGATTGGTGAGAATGTCGGCTCCCAGGATCAAGTGTCCGCGGCCTTCGGTGGCTTCAACCGGATTGAGTTTCATACCAATGATACCTTCGACGTTGCACCGTTGATTCTGCCGCAACAGCGCCAACAAGAGCTCCGTCAACATTTGATGCTGTGCTTTACCGGCTTCTCGCGTATCGCCTCCGAGGTCGCGAAGTCGAAAATCGACAATTTGAAAAATCGCGAAAAAGAGCTGAAGTTGATGCGGGCAATGGTTGACGAGGCTATTGCATTGCTGCAGGACGGCCGCGAACCCATCGAATCCTTTGGTAAGCTGTTGGATGCTAGTTGGCATTACAAACGTAGCTTGTCCGAGCGGGTGTCCACCCCAGAGATCGACGAAATATACAATGCGGCCATGGACGCTGGCGCCATCGGCGGCAAAATTTTGGGCGCGGGTGGTGGTGGTTTCTTATTGTTGTTTGCTAAACCGGAGAAACAGGCCGTGATTCGCGAACGGCTCAACAACTTGATTCACGTGCCGTTCAATTTCGAAGACTCCGGCAGCCGAGTGGTTCTCTACCAACCCAACGGACTTTAATTGTGATGCACCAGTTTTTATGTCTTGGCCTTTATGCCGGGGTGGCCAACGGTTCGCCCCGTTCTCGAACCAACGCCGAAACGGAGGCGCTGCTTTGAATTCCGAACCCCTTGATTTACGCGCCAAGGCCCATTGGGTCTGGAGAGAGACGCTAGCGATCCACCGTCGCGCGCCCGAGACTCGGTTGGCTTCGTCGCTATCAGCCGTTGAAATTTTCGTCGCCTTGTATTACGGAGGCGTCTTGCGTTTCGATGCCTCTCAGCCATTGGCGGCGCATCGTGACCGTTGCGTGATCAGTAAGGGCCACGGTTCAATTTGCATGTATCCGATTTTGGCCGATCTCGGTTTTTTTTCCAAAGATGAATTGTTGCGAGTTTGCCATAGCGGCGGTTTTTTGGGCGGTATTCCCGATCCGGTGATTCCCGGTTATGAGACCGTCAACGGTTCGCTCGGTCATGGTCTGGGCGTAGCCACCGGTATGGCTCTGGGCTTGAAGCGGCTCGACAGTGATCGACAAGTGTTCGTGGTGTCGGGTGACGGCGAATTGCACGAAGGCGCCAATTGGGAGGCAGCGATGTTTGCCTCTCAGCACAGGCTCGACAATCTGAATCTCGTCATCGACGACAACGGTATCAGCATGCTCGGCTATACCGATGACATCGTCAGCCACCATTCGCTAAGCGAGCGCTTAACCGCGTTTGGCTGGGATTGCCGCCGAGTCGATGGTCACGATGTGTTGGCTGTGCAGGCTGGTTTGTTGGAGATGAAGGCGACGACGGCTGGTAAACCGAAAGCACTGATCGCCAAAACCTTGAAAGGTCGCGGTGTGCCGGGTTTGGAGAATGCGCCTTTGTCCCACATTCTTAATCCCAAGCCGGAATTAATTGACAGTCTACTGGAGCAATTGCCATGACGACCAAGCCGCTACCGATGCGCGACGTTCTGCTTGATCGGATTTGGCAAGCGATGGGGCAGGATGCAAAAATATTTTTCGTCAGTGCGGATTTTGGTTCGCCGATACTGGATAAAATACGCGCCGATTTCCCCTCCCGTTTTGTCAACGTCGGCATCGCCGAGCAAAATTTGATCAACGTGTCTGCTGGTCTGGCGCTCGAAGGGTTTACGGTGTTTGCTTACGCGATCGCGCCGTTCATAACCATGCGCTGTTACGAACAGATTCGTGTCAGCTTGGCATTGCTGTCGGAGGTGCGGCCGATTAACGTTAATTTGATCGGTGTCGGCGCCGGGTATAGTTACGTGGTTTCCGGGCCGACGCACCAGTGCTACGAAGACTTGACCCTTATGCGCGCGATGCCGAATTTTCAGGTGTTTTCCCCCGCCGACCATGTAACCGCTGGAGCATTGTTCGAGCGCTGCGTATCGGCTACCGGCCCCAAATATTTGCGCTTTGACGCTCAGGTATTGCCGGTAATCTACGAACAAACGGTACCGGATTTGCGATTGGGTTTTCACGTTCACCGTCGAGGGCGGCGCATATGTTTGCTGGCGACCGGCTACATGTTACATACCGCGCTGAAGGTGGCGGCTCAGCAAGACCCCGAGCACGATGTCGGTGTCATCGATTTGGTGGACATTGCGCGTTTCGATGAGGATAGCTTAGCTGACGAACTCGCTGGCTATCAAGGCTTGGTCAGTTTGGAAGAAGGCTTCAGTGGCCGCGGTGGGGTTGATGCCATGCTATTCGATTTTCTGGCTCGACGGAACCTGCCTTTGACGCTGCTCAATCTGGGGGTCAATGGCGGCTACCGTTTTGAGCTGGGTACACGGGCCGAATTGCACGAACAAGTCGGCATAGGGCCAGAAGCCGTGCAACGGCGCGTTGCGGCCTTCATTCAATCACTTTCTCATTAACCGGGTATTCGACAACATGAAATTCCCCCTGATGCGTAACAACATTCTGCGCGAAGATCTCGACGCAGTGATCGAACATCTCAAACAAGACGATCCGATTTTGACTCATGGTGCGAACGTGCGCGCGTTCGAGGCCGAGTGGTCGGAGTGGCTGGGCGTGAAATACAGTGTTTTCCTGAATTCCGGTGCTTCGGCTAACCTGCTGACCATGGCGGTGTTGAAAATACGCCACCCCGAAGGCGGCGAAGTCATCGTGCCGCCGCTGGCCTGGGTATCCGATGTCGCATCGGTGTTGCAGAACGGCTTTACCCCGATATTTGCCGACATCAATCCGGCGACACTGGCGATGGATACGCAACAAATTCTGAGTAAGATTACCGACAAAACTCGCGCCGTATTTCTGACTCACGTCCAAGGTTTCGATGGCCTGACCGACGAACTGGTTGCGGAACTCGAACGCCGCCACATTCCGTTGATCGAAGATGTCTGCGAATCGCACGGCGCCCGCCATAACGGTAAATTGCTGGGTAGTATCGGCTGGATTTCCAATTTTTCCTATTACTACGCCCACCACATGAGCACCATTGAGGGCGGCATGGTTTGCACCAACGACCCCGAGGTCTACCAGCAAGTGCGCATGTTGCGTTCGCACGGCATGGTGCGCGAGGCGACCGACAATGATTTGAAGGCACGCTACATCGACGAAAATCCGCAGCTCAACCCGGATTTTATTTTTGCCTATCCGGCCTATAACACCCGTAATACCGAAATCGGCGGCATAATGGGCCGTAGCCAACTCAAACGCCTCGATATGATCGTACAACGGCGTACCGAAAATTTGCTGCGCTTTCTCGATAAAATTGATGCGTCCAAATACCGCACCGATTTCAAACTTGAGGGGTCGAGCAATTACGCTTTTAATCTGATCCTCAAAGAGGCCGACGATAATTTGGTTCAACGAGTGATGAAAAAAATGCGCGAATCCGGCATCGAATTCCGCCGAGGTAGCGCCGGCGGCGGCAACCAGATCCGTCAGCCGTATTTGCGCGGCATCGTGCCGGAAGGCCATCATCTGGAATATCCGAATACCGAACACGTTCATTTTTACGGTTTTTACATCGGCAATTTCCCCGACTTGAACTCTGCCGAAGTCGACGAACTGTGCGCGTTGCTCAACGCGGTTTGACGGCGACATCGTGACCACGGCAATTGTTCTGGCAGGCGGCTTGGGCACTCGTTTGCGTGACGCGGTACCCGATTTGCCGAAACCGATGGCCCCAATTAATGGTCGGCCGTTTCTCGAATTTTTATTCGAGTATTGGCGTACCCAGGGTGTGGAGCGTTTCATTCTATCGGTTGGCTACCGGTGCGATGCCATCATTGATTACTTCGGTGAGAATTATCGTGGTGCGATGATCGAATACGTGCTCGAACAAACTCCTCTGGGTACCGGTGGGGGGGTGCTGTTAGCCGCACGCAACATCTCGGCCGGCGAACGTTTTCTGTTGCTCAACGGCGATACTTTCTTCGCTGTGGATTTGGAGCAGTTAAAGTGTTTCGCACAACGTAACGACGCGGATTGCTGTTTTTCGTTGTTTCGTTCCAACGAAGAAGGCCGCTATATGGCGCTGGAAGTAGCGGACGACGGGCGCATCGAGTCCTTGCAGTCAGGTAAGGGCGGTATCGGCAGTTTGGCCAACGGCGGCGTGTATTGCCTGCGCCGTAGCGCATTGTTGGAAGAACAATTTACGCCAAACGCCAAATGGTCTCTCGAAGACGATATTTTTCCGGCGGCTTTGACGGCCGGTCGGCGTTTAACCGGTATCGAGTTTCAGGGCACTTTCATCGACATTGGCATTCCAGACGATTACGCACGCGCCGCGCAAGTGTTGAACCAGGAGGCGGCGTGGATATAGTTTCGCGCATCAGGATCAATGTTCAAGCCTCGATTGATGCCAAGATCAGTCTATTGGCGGATACCGAGGCTTTAACCGAATTCGGCGCAGCGGTGGAAGCCGTCATTGCCTGTTATCGCAACGGTGGCCGCATTTATATCGCCGGTAACGGCGGCTCGGCGGCCGATGCTCAGCATTTGGCGGCGGAGTTTGTCAGTAAACTGGCGCGGGAACGTGACGCCTTGCCCGCAGAAGCCCTGACTGTCGATAGTTCCATCCTGACCGCAATCGGCAACGACTACGGATTTGAACACGTATTTTCCAGGCAGCTGGCCGGTAAAGCCTGCGGCAACGACGTCTTTTTAGGCATCAGCACGTCGGGTCAGTCGCCGAACATCTTGCAAGCGCTGGCGCAATGCCGCGCTATGTCGATACCCAGCATCGTATTTTGCGGCCGCGATGGCGGCAAAGCGCGCGAACTTGCGATGTATGCAGTAGTCGTTCCGGGAACTGCGACCAGCACTATTCAGGAATTGCACATAGTCCTGGCGCATACGCTGTGCGAGTGCGTCGAAGCGGCAATCTTTGGCGAATGAATTTTTTCGAACCGAAAGGAGAGTTATGAGTTACAACATTTTAGTGACCGGCGGTGCCGGCTATCTGGGTTCTACCATGGTACCCGACTTGCTGGCGGCGGGACATAAAGTTACGGTGCTCGACAACTTCATGTTCAAGCAAAGCAGTTTGAACCACGTTTGCCACCACCCGAATTTCTCGGTCGTAAAGGGTGACATCCGCTTGGAAAAAAATGTCGCACCATTGCTCAAAAATGCCGATATTGTGATTCCGTTGGCTGCGCTGGTGGGGGCGCCGCTGTGCAATCTGGATCCAATCGGCGCAACCACTACCAACCACGACGCGATCACGCTGATGCTGAAGTTGTTGGCCAAGGATCAAATCGTGTTGATGCCGACCACGAACAGCGCTTACGGCACCGGCGATGAAAACAATTTTTGTACCGAGGAGTCGCCGTTGCGTCCGATTTCGCAATATGCAATCGAAAAGGTCAAAATCGAACAGGAATTGATGCAGCGCGAAAACGCAATCAGCTTCCGTTTGGCGACCGTATTTGGCATGTCGCCAAGGATGCGCGTTGATTTGCTGGTTAACGACTTTACCTATCGCGCGGTCAACGACCGTTTTGTCGTGCTGTTCGAAGGTTATTTCAAACGCAATTACGTACACGTGCGTGACGTTTCAAGGGCTTTCCAGCATGCGATTGCCAATTATGACGCGATGAAGGGCCAGATTTACAATGTGGGGCTCTCCGAAGCCAACGTGTCTAAAAAGGAATTGTGCGAAACAATCAAAAAGCAGATTCCCGACTTCGTGTTTATCGACGCACCGGTCGGTAAAGATCCCGATCAGCGCAACTACATCGTCTCCAATGCAAAAATTGAGGCAACCGGTTACAAAACTTCTGTCAGCCTTGATGCTGGTATTGCTGAATTGATCAAAGGTTTCACGATGATCAAGAACTCGATGTACGGCAACGTTTGATCTAACACCAAACTAAACCTCAGCGCCGGCATGCAACACGAAAATAACGTAAAGGACGAAAACTTTAGGATCGAACTTTTGGGGCGGCAAGAGGTATTCGAAAATGCGTTATTTCGGGTTTATGCCGATCACGTCGTTGATTCTCACGGCAACGAAGTGCCGCGCTATCTGAGCGTCGTACCTCGCTGCTTAGTCGAGGGCTCTGTCGCTGGCGTTGCTGTACTTCCGGTTGCAAGGCACTGTATTGGCTTGATCCGAGTGTTAAGACATCCCTTGCAGCGCTGGTCTTGGGAAGTGGTCAAGGGGCATGGGGAGCCCGGTGAAAGCCCCGCCGCCTCAGCGGAACGCGAGCTGATGGAAGAGACGGGGTTGGCGCTATTGGACGGTGGTTTGAGGGATATGGGGGAGCTGTCGCCGGAAGCAGGCGTTATCCAGGCTCGCTCTCGGCTGTTTGCCGCTTCGGTCGATGCCGGTGCAACCGCCAAGGTCGAACCGGAGTTCGGCCACGGCGAGCTTCAATTTTTCGACCGATCCAAGGTATTACAAATGATTGCCGAGGGTGAAATCGAAGACGCCAGTTCGTTGGTGCTGGTTTACAAATGGTTGATGACGCATGATTTCAATGTTTGAAGACATTTTTGATTTGTTGCTCCGCTACGGCTTTTTAAATGTGCTATCAGCTAGTTTGAGTTCAATTCGCCGCCCAAACTAATTTGCCCGGTAATCTAATCTCCGCCTTGATTCCATGTTGGATATTGTCAGTAATATTATGAAGTATCGTTCACTAATTGGCGCACTTGCCTTGCGTGATTTGCAAAGCAGATACGTTGGGACTATGGGTGGGGCATTATGGTCTATCATCCAGCCAGCCTCTACGGTGGCGGTGTTTTATTTTGTGTTCTCGGTAGGTTTTAAAGCGGCCGCGCCCGCCGGTTCGCCTTTCATTATGTGGTTTATCACCGGACTGATGGTTTGGTTTTATTTCAATGAAACTTTGATCACCATTACCGGATCGGTGACCGGTAACGCTCATCTGATTAAGAAAACCGTTTTTCCGACCGAAATACTCCCCTTCGTATTCATCACGGCAGGTATTGTGCCGCATATGATCTTCATGATCTTTGTGATAGGAATGCAAGTTTGGTATGACATTGCATTTTCGCCGGTGCGTTTGTTGGTGGTCTATTTCATGCTGTGCAACGCCACATTGCTACTCGGTCTGGGTTGGTTGTTTTCCGCGCTACAAGTGTTTTACCGGGACATAGCGCAAGCCCTATCCGTGATATTGAATGTTCTGTTTTGGTTAACGCCGATTGTGTGGTCAATGGAACTGTTGCCGGAAAATTATCGCCATCTATTATCTTATAATCCAATTTACTATATTGTTGAAGGGTATCGTGGCTTACTTATATTTCCGGAGCCGAAATTACCAAATTTAGCTGATACTGCTTTTTTTTGGATTGTGACAATTTCGATTCTATTTTGCGGTGCTTATATTTTTCGGCGGCTTAAGCCTGAGTTTGCCGATATGCTTTGAATATAATGGAGCATAATGTGATTAATAAGCGTTATTTAACTGAAATGGAGGGGGCTTAATGGAGTCGTTGCCCGCAATATCAGTTTGCAACGTTAGTAAGAAATTCAGATTGTTTTCTTCTCCGAAGCAACGGTTAATTGAGGCTATTCATCCATTCCGTAAGCAGTACCACAAAGAATTTTGGGCGCTGAGGAATATTAGTTTCGATGTGCATCGCGGGGAAATCTTCGGTATTTTGGGGCGTAACGGTTCAGGCAAGTCGACGTTATTGCAAATCATCTGCGCAGTGATGCAGGCTACCGGAGGAGAGGTTAAGTCGAGCGGCAGAATTTCCGCATTACTGGAGTTGGGAGCTGGTTTCAATCCCGAATTCACCGGGCGTGAAAATGTCATTTTAAATGGTGCCATTCAAGGTTTTTCGAAACAGGAAATGCAAGAGCGTATCGACGATATCGAAGCATTTGCCGACATCGGCGAATTCTTTGATCAGCCGGTTAAGCTTTATTCTTCTGGAATGTTTGTCCGGGTTGCATTTGCGGCCGCGATTCATATAGACCCCGAAATCCTTGTCGTCGACGAGGCGCTGAGCGTTGGTGATTCCAAATTCCAACACCGTTGTTTCCAACGCATCCGAAACTTCATGGAGCAAGGCAAGACTATTTTGGTTGTCTCGCACAGTACGGACACCCTGTTAAGGATTTGCAACCGTGGCGTCGTTTTGGATCGGGGAGAGTTGGTACACATCGGCCCGATCGCTGGTGCTGTCAATCACTACCAAAAGTTGTTGTTCGGAGAGGCTCAAAACATATCGAAGAACAACGGTAAACGAAAGAAGGAAATGGTCAAGGGAATGTCGGAGATGCCCAAAAAGGAAAGGGCGGACAAAACCGATAAAATCCCTTTAAAACCTACCTATAACCGCCACGAAACCCGAATGGGCTCGGGTAAGGCCCGGATTGTCGATTTCGATCTGGTGGTCGATGGTGAATTGAATCCTCCCGAGATTGCCTCGCATGCCAATTGCGAGTTGATTGTCAAATTAGTCGGCAACGAGTTCGTGCAACTCTCGGTTGGTTTTGCCATCGTCTCGCTAGAAGGCACTTATGTTTTTGGCACTAACCTGGCAATGATGGGACATCCTCCCGCTCAAATCGAAGCTGACGGCTATGCGGTGTTAAGATTCCATTGGCAAGCGCATCTTACCGGGGGCGAATATTTTCTCAATCTCGGTTGTAACGAATTTGTCGATGGGCAAGATAGTTTTGTCGATGTGCGACGCTCGGTGGCACGATTGAAATTTTCGGATACACCGCAGTCGGTCGGTTTTGTTGACCTTCAGGTCGTACCTGAATTAGTGGCTGTAGAGATTCCGGATGAGCAGGTAGTTTAATGATAGCTCCACGACCGTTGGTGGTAGGTTATCCCCGTAGCGGTTTCTCTTTACTCATCAGCGTGATTGCTGAACTTGTCGGTCCGGCACGGGATAGACGTACGCTTAGCATCAAAGCGCTGTGCGACACTGCCGGATTCCAGATTTCCCGGCGAATAGAAGATGTGTTCATGCGCCGCGGTCTGTCGCACGATCTCATTTACAATTACAACTTTCGACAATTGGCCGGAGGACCTAAATGGTTGGCCGGTTCCGAGTTTCGCGATGCTCGATTTCGAAAATATATCGGCCTGCGTGGTGGCGGGGATTTCACATTAATTACTTCTCATCCCCGAGAGATTCTCAATTATTACGAGGTTGTCCATTCGCATGTTGGGCCGGCGGCTTGGTTGAGCGCGCTTGATGTCCCGAAGGGCTTGCGTTTTGCATCAATGCGTCATCCCGCGGGAACGCTAACATCTGCCTGTTTTTCGATCAATGCGCTGGCCAGTGAATATATCCAACGTTTTGTTCCCTGTCAGGAGGATAACGACTTTCTAAGACAACGCCTTGCTCTTTACAAGCTTAGCGATCTTAACTTTTTCGAAGCGCTACTGCCGCCTTTTAAGGCTTACCTTGAAGAATTCACTCAGCAAGATCACCACTACTATTTGATGCGCTGGGAAGACTTGATTGATAGTCCGGTCAAGACCATTCTCGGTATTGCGGATGAATTGGGTTGCGGCACAAGCGTACCTCAGGCGCAAGCCTTATGGGCAAAACTCGACCACGTGAATCTAACCGGCGCCCACAAGCACAATCTACGTCGGGGGCATGGCATCGTTGAGGGCTGGAAGGACTGGATAACCAATACCCATCTCGATATTTTGCGCGACCACGGGATCGAAACGTATGCGGTTCGCTACGGTTACGGCCCCATGTCGCCTTTAGACGAAAGTGCGTATACGCCATTTCAGCAAATGCTCGAAGACTATATTCGACGGGGCGAGGTATTTCGTGATTACGGTGACGAAGATTTGTTTGGATTTGCTTTCAACAAGTCCAACATCGATTTTTCTCGTTTTGGTTTTCGCCAATATCCTTGGCGAACCCATACGGCCATTGAGCGGTCCTCGTGCCGCGACGAAAGCTTGGTCATGGAAGTGTCGGATGTGGCGGAGGAGGCGTGCGGCATTTTCAATGAAGCAGCCTCAATCTGGATCGACGCGGTGCATAATGACGATTTAGATTCGGCCATGATAGATTCGATAACGCCAGTCGTATCAAGACTTTACGATAATGATGCGGAGCTGGCCTCGTTTGTATCCGCTATGACCGCTGCGGTCAATGCTGGCCAGTGCTCCTACGCCGGTAAGAAGGAGAAATACTCTGAGCCTCTGTTGCTGGATAGCGTGGGAACGACAAATATCGTACTTTTTCAAGGCAAGTATTATGCGGTTCCACAGGCGTTGGGGCCTGTCGATTTTAGCCTGCCGAACCTCTCCGGCATTGCTTTTACGGGAATTGCAGATTCTTTTTCCGAACTCATTTTGATGGTGAATAAATGAAAGGAAACAGCAGCGAACTTAGATTTCTCGAGCCGACTGCGCGAGCCTTTGCAGAAGCCTTGCGCGACAATCCGCCATTAAACGGGCCTGTTTATCTTGTGGGTCACGGCGAGCTTGCGGATACCATCGTGCGGGATGCTGCTAACGAAGGCGTATCGGTTATTGCGCACGCGGATATTCCACCAATGGAAGTTCTAAAACAAGCTCGCGTGTTGTTGTTTACGGAAACTCGCGGCGAGCAACTTGGGGATCTGTTGTTGGCATGTTCGGATCTGCAACAGGTACGGATTTTTGCGCCGAAAAGTGATTGGCACATGAGTCGCAAACCCTTGTTTATAGTTTCTATCCCCAAGGCTGGAACGCATTTGGCCTACGAGTTTGCTCGAGCGTTGGGATATGCTGCTGGTATTCAAATACCTGATTTTCCCAAGCCAGGCACTTGGTATTGTATCGAATACAGTAACTCACATACGGTTGCTCGCGATTTCTTTATCGACTCGGTGCGCCGAGCGCCATTTGGCAATCGGCACCATCCGGTTACTCAATCCCCTGTGCTCTTTGTTTACCGGCACCCGTTGGATATTCTGGTCTCTGAGGCGCATTACTACCATCGCGAAGGTAAAACGGTTTTCGCAGGCTATTTTTCCGGTGAGGATTTTGAACATCGGGTGCGCCAATTGGTAGACGACGAATGGTTGTTGGGTTCCTTACGGCAGCGTGTGGGAGGTTTTTTGCCATGGCTGAATTTTCCGAATGTCATCCCGGTCGCTTTCGAGGAACTGGTGGGGGGAGCCGGCGGCGGTTCGGCACGCGCTCAACTTAAATCGATTTGGGCCATACAGTTAAAACTTCAGGCGGACGGTATTACCAAAGACATCGCTGCTCAGGTCTTCAATCAGAATTCGGCGACTTTTCGTGAAGGTCGTATAGGTGGCTATCTTTCGCAATTGCCTTCAAATCTGATCGACGAATTGGCCGATCGATGCTCTGATGTTCTTTCCGGCTTCGGCTACACGGTAAGGGGTGATTCGTTGATTCCTAGCCGGGTGGCTGAATTTCAGTCGCGTCCGTTGCGGTATTCGGCCAAAGACTTCAACGAGATGCCTTTGACCGTGGAACAAGACTTCATGGGCTGCAATCTTGTCCGCTATGCCCGCCGTTTTTATGCCGTCCCCCTGTCGGCGGGTGTTATTGCTCTGGAGGAATGCGCGCCCCAGCAGCTTGCGCGCTTGCCTTCGGCAACGACGCTTGCCGAATTAAAGTCCGTATTGTTGATTGGCCGTAAGGCTTATGATCGGCAATTGGCGCAGCTTAACCATACGGGGCTTGAGTTGCATTCCAACACGGCGCACAACGTTTCCCTGGCCTACTGGATGGAATCCGAAGAGCCTTGTCTCTTTGATGCTTACAAAGGCTTCAATTTGGTGGCCTGGAAGGGACGTTATTTCGCTTTGCGTCAGTCTGTTGGCACGATCAATTTAGCGCAAAATTTACAGACTTTGCTGACCCTTTACACGCCGGACGCTATTCTAATGGCAAGGGATGTCGACACTCTGATGGATGATATAGATGGTATCTCGACGGCGGTTCGCCTGACGAATAATGTCAACGGAAATATTGCCGGTTTGCAAGCTCAGCTCGACGACTGTGCGCGTTCGATCCAAACGCAATCGGAACAGTTACAGTTGCAGAATGTTTATGATATGGCCCGTTTATACGGGGAAAAAATCGAAGGTTCTCTACAGGCTTTGAGTCTGCAGATTGAAGACTCCGTGGTCAAAGGTTTGCAACATACGCTAACTAGCATCATTCAACAGCATGTTTATGATATGTCCCGTTTATACGGAGAAAAAATCGAAGGTTCTCTACAGGGATTGAGCCTGCAAATTGAGGGCTCCGTGGTCAAAAGTTTGCAGAATACGTTAACTAGCATTATTCAACAGCACGCAGACTTGCAAGGTGAACTACACAAACAAGAAGAACGAATTATGGACTTGAATAATAAGCTCAACATTCGTAATGCGAGTTTCCTATCGCGTCTGTTTCGGAGAAAACCTTGATGAGCGAACAGATACTGAATGTCGCAATTCCCTGGAGCCTGACACACTATATTCCGCTGAATGGCTTTCATCCCCTCTACCGGGCGTTGTTCGAAGAGAAGCCCGACTGGTTGAATATCGCGGCATGGGATAACATCGAGTTATCGCAATCTTTGCGCGGCGACGAGGCGTTCAGAGAATCCTTACTCGCCGAAGTTGCGAAAGAGGCTGTCAAGTTGGAAAACGTTTCCTTATCGCCTATCGAGAAGGATTACTTTGCGCACTATTGGTCCGCCAATCAGGCATTAACCCGATTATTGCCCGGTGAGATTGAAGTTCATCACACTGCACCGTTTCCGAGTCTGTGTCGCCCTTTTGTATTTCACTGCGAATCGTTCGCGCCGGTTTTTTTTCCATTCGCGCATCAAGGAACCGGTAGCATGGAATCGCAAGAACAGGTACGAGCGCATTACAAGCAAATATTCGAAAATCCGCTGTGTCTTGGAGTTTTTTCCCATTTACCTGAGACGATCACGGATTTGAGCCGTTTTTTTGCGTCGCCTATCATCGATGCCAAGCTTCATTTGTCGCGCATTGGTTTAATGGAGGGGGCGGAAGAAAATAAACGATTATCCAAAGGTCCTCTATCGTCAACCAGATTCCTGTTTGTCAATTCGGCCAATCAGAATCCCGCAAATTTTTTCTTGCGCGGCGGGCATATTGTCTTGCGTTTTTGGCAAGCCTTTTGTCGCGATCCGGAGAATAAACGATTGTTTATGCGTTGCGGACGCCCCTCGGATGCAATGTTGCGACAATATGGTGTTGATTTAGATTGGTTGGGCTGTCACGAAGGTCATAGCATTATATGGATTGAGGATTATCTGACAGCGCATGAACTGGAGAAGCTAATGTGCGCCGCGCATTTTCTGCTGCTTCCGAGCGCTTCCTTGCATTCGGTTTCGATCATGCAGGCTATGGACGCGGGCGCTGTGCCGGTTGTCTCCGATACCATTGGGACCAGCCTCTATGTCGTGGATGGGAAGGATGGAATAATCTTATCCGGAGTATATGCCAACAATTGGCGACGAGATCCTGAATGCGGAGTAATGATTGATCAATATGCTCGAAATCCAGATTTGGAAGACGCCCTTGTTGAACAACTCTTAAGGCGCATAACAGAACTGTTCCAAAATCCAAAAAAATACGCAGAATTGTCTGCCAACGTGTGCAGAAAAGCTCGTATGGAGTTTTCAGGGCGCCTATTCAGCGAAGCCTTTTGGTCTGACGTATATGGTTTATATCAGGATTTTCTTAAAGATAATCTTGTGTCGAATGGGGCAACAGATTTATCGCCAGCGAAGCATCATCTTTTAATTGACGACAGCGATTGGGGCAGGGTTTTCACGAGTCCGCCGCAACCGGTAGCGAGATTGCATACCGGTCAAGGATGCGTCACCGAAATGGGGGGGTGTTTTATTGCCTCTCCTGGCGATCAAGCGGTGGGGTTGCATGACTGGTCTCCAATCACTGAGTATGTCGAGCAGTCATTGCCCATCCCTCTCGCGTTTTCAACGGAAATAAAAGGGTTAGGCGGATGTTATCTCAGAGTCCCAATCACGGAGGCCGAGCGCCGAAATACAAAACGGTTTATTGAAGTCGTAGCCAACAAATTAATGCCTTTTCCCCTTGTTTACGCGCTCTCATCCAAATTTCTTAAGTTGTTAAGGCGTTTATATCGAGCATGGAGGCAATTCTTTGGCGAAATAGTTGCCGAGCAAAAAATAGCCCAGCCGGAAGCCAATATTGAACTTGTTGCACAAGATATGAATGGGCTGAATATTATACGTTGCAATCATCAGTTTTATGCCATCTCCAAGAATGGAGGAGAATTCAACAAGCAGCGCGCAGATGCTGGAGATTACGAAGTTTGCATTAAAGGAACAAGTCTTAAGGACATTCTGCGTAAAGTTGAAGAGTTATCGACTGTATCGCAAGAAAGCATTGAGTTGGTTGAAGAAGGGGTTTGCGGCTTCAATTTGATCCGTGTTGGAAATTCTTTTTTTGCAATCATGCAAGCCGAAGGGGCATTTGATATGAATCGTGTAAATACAAACGGCTATAGCCAGCTCTATACCGGCGACTCGCTTGAGGACGTAAGAATGGCTGTAGAGCGCAGTTTGTCATGACCGGGCATTCCAAGAGTCGGTCGATTCACCTTTGGTTATATAACCATCCTTTACAAGGCGTAACTGATCAGATCGAGTTCTTTTTTCTGATAATGCAGCAACATGGTTATTCCGTGACTATGGGGCGCACCCCAAAGGATAGTGCGCTAAATGTAGTCATCGAGAATTTTTCGGAAATGACCAGCAGGACACTCATTGATTATTGCGAACGCACTGGCAAGCGAGTGGCGGTTATTATGACCGAGCACCTTGATCTGGTTGGAAACGAATTGTTCATCCATGGCGACCGATTATGGAGCAATAATGACTACATGCATCCTGCAACTCAGGTGGCGAGAATCAAGAATCTCATGGATTGCGTACCTTATTTTCGGGCTATTTTTGTGTTGGGGGACCTGCCTGAGTTAGTAGGGTCTGAGAGAATGTTTCCCGGCCTTACAGTCAGAACGCTTCCGTTTCCCGAATTAGTGCGTGTTGATTTGACGGGTCAAAACCCGACGCATGAAGTCGTTTTTTCCGGCGCACTTACTGCGTTTCGGGATCAAACGCTACGGGCGATTGCCGAACGTTTTGTGTTAGCGCAAACCTCGAACTTTTTACCGAGAAAGGGGCGTGACCGACTTAATGAATCCGCGCGCATCGTGTTGAATATTCCCCAGCGACCCAATTGGCGTTGGCTTTCACTGATGCGTATCATTGCCGCGTTGCGTTGCGGCCGAGCAACGGTTTCGATTGGAACGCAAGACCGATCCTGCATTGCTGAATGCTGTATTCAATTGCATGAAACTGGCTGGGAAGATGAATTAAGGCGGGTGGTGAATAATTGGCCCCAGGCCTATCAAGATTGTTTGACGCAATATGAAGGCATGCGGCAATCTTTTCTCGCGAAGCATCGGTTTCCACATGATTTGATAGAGTATTGGAGTTTATTGGAGCGCTTGGACACCTGATTAATAGGCATGAATTATTTATACAAAAGATAAATATTGATGGATTATAAGATGGCGTATCAGCTTCCTAAAAAGTGATATTTTTCTTGCCGGCAGAAGTTTCAAGGGAATTCTGAAATAACTAAAGTCTCGTGGTGCTATTTATTCCGTTAAGGAACCTCTGATTAATTGCACACCAGGGATATAATTTGGCATTCACCTAGTTTTCGTGACGACGCGCATGGACCCTTAACGATAACTCAGTTTTGCCGATGCCGAATACGCTAACAGAGGCAAAGTCACCCGGCACGAGAAGTTTCTCGGTTAGCTCGAAGCTTTATTGCCGTGGGCCGTCATGCTAGCGAAGATCGAACCGCATTACGCTTCAGGTAAAGGACGTGGGCGCAAACCGTTTCCGTTGAATGCCATGTTGCATGTTCACGTCGCACAGATTCCCTATAACTACTCCGATCCGGCATACCCATAGGGAACAAGTGGAAGAGGCGCTGTATGAGATTGAATCGCTGCGGCGTTTTTGCGGTATCCGCCTGGAAGCCGTGCCGGATGAAAGCATGATTTTGTAGTTCCGGCACTTGCTGGAAGCGCACGGGCTGATGGCGCAGATTTTCAAGGTCATCAACCAAACGCTGGCGGATCGCGGGCTGTTTCTAAAAGCCGGCACTATCGTCGATGCCAGCCTGATTGCCGCACCGATCTCGACTAAAAACCAGGACAAAGCGCGCGATCCCGAGATGCATTCGAGCAAAAAGGGCAATCAATGGTTTTTCGGCAGCAAATTCCACATCGGCGTCGATAGCGAAACAGGCTTGGTGCATACCCTCAAAGTCACCTCGGGCAACGTCAGCGACATCGCGGAAGCAGCCTCGTTGTTGCACCGCGAGGAACAGTTCGTCCACGGCGATGCGGGTATCAGGCCCGTTTGGCCTTTCTCGCAGGATTGCCAATGTCCTGCGCGGGGATGCCTACTAACGTCGTAGCCTGATTGCGTCTGCAATTGCCAAATAAGGCGCATTGCTAGCACAAATCGGACTGTTTTAGATCAATCATCAGTCAGTTTTTGAGTTTTGACCGGCTATTGAAACTGATGTATTTCAAAACAGCTATTATTCAGAGGTTCCATAACGAAAATGCAGAAGTGTGGAGCGTTAAAAAATTAAAACGCCAACATTGGTTCGGTATTTAAAGTTAGAAATTATTTCTAATTGCGGCAATGTTGATTTTTTGACTTTGCGAGGGCTTAAATTTGAATAGTTCGCTTTTGCACACTGCGGGCGCGCAAAATAGCACTTATTACAAAGAAATTGATGGTATCCGTGCCATCGCAGTCATATTAGTTGTTTTATTTCATCTTGAGATCGCTGGCTTTAAGGGCGGATTTGTCGGTGTTGATATATTTTTTGTAATAAGTGGCTACCTAATAACCGGATTGTTGTTGGATGAGTTGTATCAGTCCCGTGTAAAAAATATTGACTATGGGTTGTTTTTGATGAGACGAGCCAAACGTATATTTCCGGCGTTGGCTTTTACTCTTTTTTTATCATTTTTTATAGCGGAGATATTGTTTAGACCGGACGATTTTGAACATCTTGGCGGTTCTATTTTTTATGCTTTGGTCGGATTGTCAAATATATTATTTTGGAGTCAATCTGGCTATTTCGACAAAGCGGCTTATCTAAAGCCCGCGTTGCATACTTGGTCTCTTAGCGTCGAGCTACAGTTTTACTTGATTTGGCCGATAATTGTTTTATTTTTGTTTCGCAGAGTCCCAAGAGCGCATTTAACTCAAGCATTTTTTTTGATTTCCGCTTTCAGTTTTTTGTTAAATATCGCTTATGTCAATAATCTTTTTGAAATTCAAAATAAACTCGGATTATATTTGTACGTATCGTTTTCCAACGTTGAATCCTCGGCATTTTTTCTTATGCCATTTCGTATATTTGAATTTTCACTAGGAGCTGCTTTATTAGGTGTTGAACACAGTCAAAATCGTTCTGATTGGGTAAAAGAGGCTGCTGTCTTTATTGGATTTTTAACAATTATGTATGCGGTTACGCAGCATAAAGATGAGCATGCTTATACTTGCACTTTTGCGCTACTCCCGTGTTTTGGAGCCGCATTAATAATATATGGCGCAAAAACATCTAGACTTTTCGGTGCGCTTTTGAGGCATCCGTTAGTTTCTGGCTTGGGTCTAATCAGTTATTCAGTATACCTTATTCACTGGCCGACGATTGTATTTTATAAATATATAAAACCGGAGTCATGGAGCTTTCTTGATAAGGTCGCTGTATTGATTTTATCGATAGCTATCGCCGCTTTACTATACAAATTTATTGAAACGCCTTTTAGAAGGATCGATTTTCAAAGCACTTCCTCCGGGCGACGTAAATTCTGGTCTGCTGTTTCATTGTCTTTAGTAATTGTTGGAGCTCCAGCATTGCATGTTTACTCTCATGATGGTTGGCGGTGGCGTTTCCCTAAAAATGTCTCGTACTTATTATCAGGAACAAAAGATTCGTTAAGTACCTTGAAACCTCGGGCGCCAGGTTGCTCGTTCACAAATTTTAAAAACTTTGATCAAGCAGAATGTATTCAGCCTGTTAATGGTAAGATCAATATATTGCTGATGGGAGATTCTGTAGCAAGTTATAGTTGGATGGGGTTGAATGAGAATTTGCCTAGAGAGCGATTTAATCTTCTTCAAGCAACACCGTCAAATTGTAGGCCTGGTGTTAATTGGGGAATGGATTACTGCCTTCAATCTAATCAATTTATGTTTGACTTTATTGAAAAAAACGCTATCGATTTGACGATATTTGCGTCGCTTGGCCCGGATTATAATAATTTCCGGGAAACTATTAGATACATGAAAGCAATTGGTAAGCCGGTTTTAGTAGTTGGGCAGCCATTTATATTTAAAGAGAAGCTAATTGATATAGTTGCTCGAGAGGCAAATGAGAAGTCCACCGAGTATGAGATTCAGTCTATTGCGCGAGACGGATTACTTTCTAATACTGTCGATTTGCGCCGGGCAATTCAAAAAATTGCAAATGAAGAAAATGTTGACTACTTCGATATTCAAGAACAGCTATGTGATGTCGTCGATGATTTATCTACTTGCAGCTTTATTATCGGAAATGGCTTGATTACAGCTGACAATAATCATTTAACGCCAGCTGCGTCAACTAAAATATTTAAAAAGCTGGGAGGGATCATTCGTGCAAAATACCAAAATTTGAATGTGCTTTGAGTTTGACTGTAATAGAACGCTCATATGGTAATGAATCGAGTATGAATTCATTTAAGCCGCTAGTTTTAGGCGCTCCGCGTAGCGGTTTTGCCTTGCTTGCTAGCGTCGTTATTCATTTCTTGCCGCTACTTGATGCTATGCCTGCCAGCGCCAAAGAAGCGGGTGTGGGTTTGGCTTATCCGGGCGTCGAGGTACCCGGGGTCACGATTTACAAAGCCCGGCAAAAACGCGGCGTGGATACCCGACGACTCAAACGTGCCCTGAAACGCCGCAACGCCATCGAACCGATCATCGGCCACCTACAGAACGACGGACTATTGGGGCGCAACTACCTGAAAGGCGAAATGGGCGATGCGTTGCATGCCATCCTGTGCGGTGCAGGCCACAACATCCGTTTGATCCTCAGGCGGTTGAGGATTTTTTGGCGTCATTTTGGGCAGTCGCTGTTTCGGCTATGGGGCCCATTTTCATCAGAGCAATTTTTATCGTTCGTGTGAGGACGGTCCTCCCTGAAAAATTTTGGCTTTTTCAGGGGGGTGTTTAATTCGTAACATTGAATTCACTGTATATTAATCAATGACTTACGCATCGATTTTTCTTGATAAACTGCATTAATCAGAGGTTCCCTAGAGTGGCTATTAATACTCCGGTTAGTTATTGCTGGGCTTTTATGATGTAAGTCGATATTATATTGAGTTATAGATTTAAAAATAATTTGACGGCGTGTTCTTGCTGGATTTTTATTAAAGGCTAAGAAAAGAACAGAGCAGCAAGCTGCATTTATAATGCGGCTGTTTATTTGAAAAATAAAATGGATAATTCGAAATTAAAATTTATAACAACGCTTTTTATTCCTGTAAAAAATGAAATAGATGCATTGAAAGTTATAATGCCGCGGATAGACAAAAGTTGGTGTGACGAGATATTGATTCTTGATGGTGGTTCTGATGATGGCTCAAAAGAATACCTTGTTTCTAAAGGATATAATGTGGTTCACCAAAAATCAAAAGGAGTTAAAGCGGCTTTTTGGGAAGCGTTTGAATTGGCTAGAGGTGATGTCATTATTCCGTTTTCGCCGGACGGTAACTCCATTCCAGAAGATATTCCAAGGCTAATTGAAAAGATAAGCGCCGGTTATGATATAGTTGTAGCATCGAGATACAAAGGTGATGCAATTTCGGAAGATGATGATTTCGTATCGGGAATTGCTAATAAATTTTTTACCAGTCTTATTAATATACTTTTCTCAACAAAATACACAGATGGGCTCGTGATGTACAAAGCATTCAAAAAGTCTCATCTATACACATTGGAAATAGATAAATTCAAGAGTGATTTTTCGGAAATAATGTTATTAACCCGTGGTGCTAGGTACGGTTTGAAGATAACGGAAATTTCTTCTTCTGAGCCCCCTAGAATAGGCGTGCAAGGAAGTCGGGCCCATCCTGGGGTGCTAGGAAAATATAAGAGCGCTCTTGTTTTATTAAAATCCATATTGCGAGATGCATTGTTTTATCATCCTAGTCTGAATAGATAACAAAACATACCGTAAAGAAACAGGTTGTATTATTCTAAGGAGCCTCTGATTAATTCAGTTTTTCAAGAAAAATCAATGCGCAAGCCATTGGATTTAATTGGTACGGAAATTCATGTTAACGAATTAATCAGAGGCTCCCTAATGCAACAGGCTAACGAGTAAAATTCATCCGGTTTTGCATCTTTAGTTCATACATGATTTGAGTGTCGTATTCAATTTTCTTGTTTCTGGCGTACTTTTTTATATTGCCTATCAGGGAAATCAAATAATAAACAGGAAAAAGTTTGACGATCATCGCTTCGGTTGTCGTCATGCCGCGGGATTGGGGTGTTGATCAGTATCGATTCGTGGCATTTGGGTGAGGCGTCGAGCAATGGGATAGCGTTGTTCGCCAGTTTATCGGCCACTTTTACCAGCGTTTAACGCCGTATCGGCTAGTGCCGCTAGTAGTTAAAATCTATGAGAAAATCCACTTATAAACGATCAGGTTACGTGCTTGAAAACTCGCGCCAAGAAGAGAATGCAGAAAAACCAACTGAACGCGGATTTGGAATAACTTTTTCTGTCGTATTTTTAATGATAGCCTTTATAAGGCTATATCGAGTCCGTGACTTTTATGATTGTTGGTGGCTGACGGGGCTATCCCTTGCCGCCATTTTTCTGTTCCTGGCTTATTTTTGGATGGCGCCACTACGTCCTCTTAATAATCTTTGGTACCGTCTGGGTCTCATTTTATCTTATTTAATTAATCCCGTCATAATGGGAGCCGTTTTCTTATTGACTATTCTGCCTGTTGGGCTATTAATGCGCCTCCTCAAAAGAGATTTACTCAAGCTGAGATTTGATCGCAAAGCGCCAACATATTGGCAAAATCGACCGCTTATTGTGGTTAAACAACAAAATATGAACAATCAATTCTAATGTGGAATTAGTAATGCTGAATATCTTACGAGAACTTTGGGTCTTCCTCTCCATGCGAAAGAAATATTGGCTATTACCGATCATATTCGTACTAGCCTTGGTCGGCGGTCTGGTCGTTTTAAGCCAAGGCTCCGCGATCGCGCCATTTATCTACGCCATATTTTGAAGTTTGCCGAAGAAAGCGTGAATATATTAGGTATCTCGGCGTTTTATCACGATAGCGCGGCCTGTGTGATTGTAGACGGTCAGATAATCGCCGCGGCGCAAGAAGAGCGGTTTACCCGCAAAAAACATGATGCAGCTTTTCCTAAAAATGCAATTGAATATTGCCTGAACGCGGCCGGTAAAAATCTGGATCAAATTGAGTATGTTGTATTTTACGACAAGCCTTTTTTAAAATTCGAACGACTTCTTGAAACCTATATTGCTTTTGCTCCACGTGGTTTTCAATCATTTTTAACGGCAATGCCGATTTGGCTCAAAGAAAAGCTGTTTCAAAAGCTATTACTGCGGGATGAGTTGAAAAACCTGGGTGCGGATTCGAATATAGAAAGTCGTTTGCTATTCGCCGAACATCACCAAAGCCACGCCGCCTCCGCTTTTTTTGCCTCACCATACGAGGAAGCCGTTGTATTAACTATGGATGGCGTCGGCGAATGGACAACGACTTCAGTAGCAATCGGATGCGGCAACCGTTTAGAGGCAGTGAAGGAAATTCATTTCCCTCATTCGATTGGCCTTTTATATTCGGCATTTACCTATTATCTTGGCTTTAAAGTCAACTCTGGCGAATACAAGGTAATGGGACTGGCGCCCTACGGCGAAACAAAATATGTCGACGTTATCCTGAGTAAACTCCTTGATCTAAAAGCCGACGGGAGTTTTCGGCTGGATATGCAATATTTTGATTATTGCACTGGCCTCAAGATGACCAACAAAAAGTTCGACGCGCTTTTTGGCGATCCGCCGCGAAAGCCCGAGCAGCCTTTGACCCAGAAGCACATGGATATTGCCGCATCTATTCAATGGGTTACGGAAGAAATAGTGCTTCGCTTGACGCGAGCCCTATTCAATGAAACCGGCCGTAAAAATCTTTGCCTTGCCGGCGGCGTCGCACTTAATTGTGTGGCTAACGGCAGAATCTTGCGCGATGGTAAATTCGAAAACATTTGGATTCAACCGGCCGCGGGTGACGCCGGAGGTGCGGTTGGCGCCGCGTTGGCTGCTTATTACACGCATTGCGACAAACCGCGCCGGACAAATGGAAAAGATGCAATGTCCGGCACTTATCTGGGGCCGAGTTACAATAATGGGGAGATTGAACAACAGCTCTCCAGCGCCGGCGCGCGCTTCGAAAGGCTAAGCGACGCCGATTTGATTACGGCCACCGTAGATGCTTTGGTAGCGGGAAAAGCCGTTGGATGGTTTCAGGGGCGCATGGAATTTGGCCCTCGAGCGCTGGGGGCTCGCTCCATCCTTGGCGATCCGCGTAATCCGGCGATGCAGAAAACATTAAACCTAAAAGTAAAGTATCGCGAAAGCTTTCGTCCTTTTGCGCCGGCAATATTGCGTGAGGATATGGCTGAGTGGTTTGAACTCGATTGCGACAGCCCATATATGCTTTTCGTCGCCAATGTAGCCAAAGACAAGCGAACGGAAGTAACGGAACAGGAATCGGCGCTGTTCGGGATCGATAAACTAAATATACCGCGCTCCGAAATACCCGCAGTGACCCATGTAGACTATTCCGCAAGAATCCAATCCGTAGATCGCGAAACCAATCCGAGGTTTCATGAACTCCTCTCCGCATTCAAAGCCCGCACTGGATGCCCTGTACTCATTAACACCAGCTTCAACATTCGAGGGGAACCCATCGTTTGCAGCCCGAAGGATGCGTTTCGTTGTTTCATGGGCTCCGAGATCGAATTACTGGTCATTGAGAACTACATTCTCTACAAAGAAAAACAGGATAACCGTCTGAAAACAAATTACAGCACCACTCTTGAGCCGGATTAACCACGGCTTGATTATTAGAAAACCAACGCATTACTTGAATAGCAACTGATTTTTGAATTAAAAACTGCCAATGAAAACAAGTCTCTCCTCCTTGTCTTGTTTGAGAAATAGATTTTCCCAATACACACCAGTTGGCCAGCCGCCAAAAATAACGACGGCACTCCAAAGTCAAGTGATTGGAATTTCATAGATCAAACTTTCGCTAAGGTTGCCATGCCACAAACTAATAAAAAATTCCTATCGATAATTTTGCTCTGCCTGTCGTCGGCAATTGCTCTCGGTCTCGCAGAAGGCCTCCTGCGCATAAAAAACAGTTCAATGACCAACTACGATATCGAGATGTGGCGCTACGGCAAGGAACTAAAAACCCGCCGCCCTGAGCCTATGCTTGACTTCGATCATGTCAGGTCAAAATCGGCGATATTGCAGAATGTCGAAATTCGCCTCAACGAGCATGGGTTGCGCGGTGCCCCGCTTTCTGCTTTGCCGCCAGGCGGACGAAGAATTCTCTTTCTCGGTGCCTCCATCACATTTGGCTGGGGAGTTTCTGAACAGGACACCCTTGAAGCCAGACTTGAGACGGCGTTAAGCGCTATCGACAAACAGCCCGTACAGGTGCTTAACGCCGGCGTCGGCAACTACAACACAGAGCGCTACGTTTCCCGTTTTTTTGATGAGCTTACCGGCCTGCATCCGACCGATATCGTCGTGCATTATTGTCTGCGCGACGCTGAAGACCTGCCTGCTGGCGGAGATAATTTGTTGTTACGTCACAGTCAACTGGCGGTGATCTTATGGGGCGTCTATCACCGGTTCTTCGATAAGAACGGAGAACAATCAATGGTGCAGTACTATCGCGACGTCTATCAGCCAGAAGCGCCCGGCATGCTCAAAATGAAAGAAAAGCTCAGACAACTTTCGGAGTATGCCAAAGCGAACAATATTCGGATATATCTGGCCATGACGCCCATCACATACAACTTAGTTGACTACAAATTCGGGTTTGTCCATGACATCATGAAGCAAGTATCGGCTGAGTATGGATACACTTATTGCGACCAGCTGCCCACAATGAAAGGTGTGCCTCCGAAAGACATCTGGGCGATGCCTACCGATCCGCACCCTAACGCACTTGGCCACCGATTAATGGCCGAGGCGATCCTGCCCATGCTTTCCCAATCAGGTCACGCCTCTGTCAATAATTAAACAGGACAAGGAATGCTATTTAGTTCGCCGATATTTTTTGTATTTTTTTCCGTTTACTTCCTGCTCCACTTTATCATCCCCAAGCAATTTAGAATTTACCTGATCATTCTTGGCAGTACGATTTTTTATGGATGGTGGCGAATCGAATACATATGGCTGCCTTACTTATTGACGGCAATCGCCTACCTCGGCGTCATTTGGATGAATGGCGCGGTCAATCCAGTCGCACGCAAACGCCGGGCGGTTGCGTGCGTCATCGGTTTATTTTTGCCGCTGGTTTTCTACAAGTACACGGATTTTTTCTTTAGGGAACTGATCGGACCGTTCGTTGGTATGCAAGACAATTTGCTCAATATGCCGCTGCCGCTTGGTTTGTCTTTCGTCACGTTTACCCTCACGGCCTATGTCATCGATATCTACAAAGGCAAGTTTCCGGCAACGTCATCCGCATCGGCAGTGCTCGCCTATGTCTTATTCTTTCCGCATCTAATCGCCGGGCCGATTCTGCGCCCTGCTGAATTGCTGCCGCAACTCGAACGGCAGCGCATGGCGACACTACGCCGGTTTACCGTGCCGCTGGCGATTTTTTCGCTTGGCTTGGTCAAAAAGCTGGTATTTGCGGATCAGGTCGGTTTTGCGGTTAATGATGTTTATAACCAAAACGGGACGCTTGGGGCTCTGGACGCGCTGTTGGCAATTTACGGTTTCTCGGTTCAAATTTATTGCGACTTCAGTGGGTATACCGACATGGCGATTGGACTTGCGCTCGCGATCGGAATCCGTCTACCTAATAACTTCCGTCGGCCTTACGCCGCGCGTTCGCTTAGCGACTTATGGGGCCGGTGGCATATTACGCTGTCATTTTGGTTTCGTGACTATCTTTTCCAGCCGCTCGGCGGCTACCGGCGCGGACGGTTCAAGGCCGTCCGTAATATATTGATCACCATGCTATTAAGCGGTTTATGGCATGGTGCGAATTGGACCTTTTTGATTTGGGGCTTGCTGCACGGCATCGGTATATCGGTTAATTATTTGTTGCGGCCCGTCTTACGCAGATTGCCATCCGGCAAAATGCCCGATTGGATTGGGGTGTTGCTGACATTTCATTTTTTCGCTTTTGCAGCGGTCTTCTTTCGTAGCCCGACTATTGCAAAAGCGCTAGACATCTGGGCGGCCCCCTTTATCGGTGGTTGGGGCGGGATTGATTCGTTCGCCAACAATAATGTTTTTCCGTTGTTGTTGATCTTAGTGTTCTTCGCGCTACACCGGTTTGACGACATCAGGCGGATCAAAATTGTGGTTCATTACGCTCAGTCTGAATTTATATGGATTGCGCTGGCTTTCTGTTGGCTTGTGGCGATCACAATAAGTCAAGGAAATACTGCGGCTTTTATCTATTTCGATTTCTGACGAATTGCACGAAACAAGGCTTACCCATAAGCCGCCTACGACCCAAAACCGGGTATTCAGCACAGAGACTGGAAACTCCGAATCAACCGATAAGTTTGAGGATGTTGCTTATAGGCATGATTGGAGTCAAGCCCTTTAAAGAACGATAACAAACCTTACAAGAGAACGTGTTGATGGCGGTGAAATTCGACAGAATATCCAATTTGATCATTGTCCTTGTGACTCTTATAGTTACGAGTTATTTAATAGAAATATGTAGTCAGCTCATCATAAAAAAACTACCGGCATATGATTCCCGGTGGGTTTTCAGGGCAAAAAAACCACCGGCATATTCTGATTCGCCTTACTTTAGCGCGGAATTCATGCATGAATCCTCTAACGGAGAAAAAGGAAAATTTGATGATAAAGTCCGTAGATTAGTAAATTTTGAAGGTAAGTATATCAATGTGATTGACGGGCATCGCCGGACGGCGTTTGTCCCGGAAGACGCGAAAAATACTGTATACATTTATGGCGCGTCCACAATATATTCTCAGGAAGTACCGGACGAATACACTATCCCGAGCATAGTGCAGCGCAAGATCAACGAAATTACGACTCAATATAAAGTCGTGAATTACGGTGTCTCATCCATGAACTCCGAGCAGCAACTTTTTTTCTTACACGAAACAACGCTAAAGGAAGGTGATATTGTAATATTTTTCGATGGTGGCTGCGATATTATATATAAAGTATACAACGATTATGAATATGGTCTCAATATAAACACTCTACGGAATTCAGAAAAACCCGGTGTCCTTGAATCACGAATATTGCCGGTTTTAGAGAAATTAAAATTAATACACTTTGCCGAACTTCTCAAATATATCAAACAGCAGTCACCCCCTCTACATACGCGCAATGCCGAAGAGGTAAACGCAAGGGCGATTAAGGCGAGCGAGAATTTTGCCAATAATATTCGCTTAGCGCATCAATACAGCAAAGCGTCGGGCGCTGATTTTTATCATTTTCTTCAACCGTCCATCTTTTCTCTTAAATCTCGCACTAAACACGAGCAATTGCTTATTGATAACTTCTTGTTGACCCCTCCAGGAATGGAGTTTGTGTATACGCATAGCATTGACAAGTTTGCTAACCAGAATGACGCATTGAATGCCGACGGAATTATATCGGTAGATTTGAGAAGTGTTCTTGATAATAAACAAGGCGAGGTGTTTCTGGATTTCGCCCATACGACCGAACGCGCAAATGAAATTATTGCTACAGCTATTTTTTCAATGGTCAGGTGGAAACGGTAGTAAGGCATGACTGAAACTGCTCCTAAATATGTTACAGGCAACTACTTCCCTTCTGACCTAGTCATCATTCTGAGTCTGCATGCCTGTCTATTCTGGACTCTTGCAGCAGCCAATCTGCCATTGGCCCACGACACGATGATTAACTTCCAGATGTTTGGCACGGTCTATCGCGAATTTTTACTCTCGGATGAGTTTCCACTTTGGTTACCATTTACCAGTCAGGGTGTCACGGCGGATTTTGCCTATGCATTCACGTTCACGCCGGCCTTTTATGCTGCCGTTTTTTTGGGAAAACTCTTTTCCGTCACTGACACGCTATTACTGTTTCGGTTCGGACTTTATCTCGAAGAAACTTTGCTGATCTATGGCCTCTACCAGCTGTCCTCACTTTTCCATAGGCACCGCATCAGCCCTATCATCATTGGCATCACTGGTGTGCTGTCGGTTTCTTGGGGGACGCAGATTCATTGGAACTTCCACCTGATTTATCTGTATCCATTGTTGTTGTATCACACCGCCCGGTATCTACGTGGTGAAGGCTTGGAACATTTAGCGTTCGCGCTGATTGTGATGACTCTAGGCGGGCTTTTTTATACGCAGATATTCATTGCGGCCACGCTGGGCGCATTCGTCTGTATCTGGCTGCTTCTATTCCGGCCTCAAATGCCGTCACTTCTACGCTTCGCGATTCCGAATCCAGGAGGGCAGGTAATCGTCTGCGTAGCGCTGGTCATCGCTTTTATGAACGTTCAATTTGCCCGGCATGTAATCGACGGCATGCAAAGCTTCACTTCCCTGCGGCAGGCCAACGGGTCTGTCGGGCTGGATATCTTCTTGACTTATGGGGGATATGTATCACCCGTGAAATTTATGGAGTTCATCTATGCGGCACCGGTTCGTTTTGCTTTTGTTGCCTACAGCGGTCTCTTCACCATACTGTTCGTGACGTTTGCCCTGATACACGCAAGGACAAAGGCCTTTGGGGTGTTCGTGCTTTTAGTGGGGTTGGTGCTGCTATTTTCTCTGGGGGCTTCTGGGGGGGTGGCGGAAATTGCCTATAGGTTTTTCCCCACGATGGATAAATTTCGCCACATCGGATTTGTCACGCCGGTCGCGAAGATTCTGCTTATCGTTGCTTCGGGATTTGGTATTGATCATTATCTGGAAAATAGGTCCGCACGTGGCCGTAACACATTGTTCCTTACCTCGCTCACTATTGCATTGGGTGCGGTTTTTGTCATGGTCGATGCTGAGCATGGATGGCAGTATGCCTACGCAAGCGATTCCAGCCTGGATATACCTTTCGCCTTTCATTATTGGCAGTGGGCTATCGTTGTATTATTTGTCCTGGTGGCATTTGGGCTTGGGACTAAGCTAGTTACGCGCGACATACTGGGTCCCGGTCTTCTGGTTTGCGTTTTGCTGGAAATGATGAGTTATAAGTTCATGCTGGAGTGGCGCGCCCCGGCCATGACGCCAAATTGGTTCAGGCACTGGCAGTCTCTCCGTCACGCCTACGATGTGCGTCACTTGCTTTATAGCTCGATGCGCCGAAGAGAAATCGAGCAGGACATCATTCACCAGTTATCCCTGATGGAGGTATGGGGGGCTCGCAACAGTTTGGGATACGGAAGCTTGTCGCTCGATCTGTGTTTTCCGGTTCACCGCGTGGATATGATAAGTACGCCATTTGATTCGCTTATTCGGACACGTCTTGCCGTAACGGACGGGCAATCTCCGCAGGAATACTTCACACTTGGAAGCGTCGTTAACGATACTGCGCTAATGGCTGCAATTGGCTGTGAAACGCCAAAACTCTATTTAGCTCGTACGCCGGTTCTCACAGATAACGACGCCCAGGTGAGACATATCATCAATACTGCGGCGACTCTGTACGAAACGCCGGTCGTCCAGACTAGTCATCCAGGTTGGTCCGACGCGATGCCAACTTCATCATCGGCCATTTCTGCGGACGTAATTACAATTCGCCGTTTCAGTGCCAACCAACTGATAGCCAATATTGAGATACCTGCTGGTTCAAACAGATTCCTGATTTATTTGGACAGCCTGCATCCAGGCTGGCACGCCCAGATCGATGGTCATCCCGCGCCAATTCTTCCGGCCAATATTGCCTTTAAGGCCTTAGAATTGACTCCCGGGTACCATGAGGTGGCATTCCGCTTTACCGGAGGCTCCCGATGGACCGCCGCGACGATTTGGATCAATTATCTTTTGACGATTGTTCTACTCTTGACGATTGTAGGCGTCTACGAGAGGTATATGTTGTCAAGGATATCCGCGCTTTTCTTGCGGCCTAATTCAGTCCGTAGCCACAATCCCGAGGGTGCCTCGAAAAAGCCTTCGCAATAAGAGTATCGAAACTGTCGAAACCGATTGCAATCCAACAGGTTGCGTTCCATCAACGGCTTCGCAAAGGCAGGTAGAGTTTTTACAATCTCTCGGTTTTTGATTTGTCCATATTTGACGTTGGGGATCGATCTGGTTGTTTTTATTGAGTATTGGCTATAAAAAGTGCGATCTGTCTTCAAGTCTGGTCGTGTACAGGATCCAGTTACAATTCGAAATTCCAACTCGTGTTGTCTAACTAAGGCTGTTATGATTCAGTTTATGTTGCCGAAGGGCAAATTTTTTTGGTGCCAATATTGTTGCGTGCTAAAACTACCTTAGTTTATGGAAAAACGGAATATCAAATCTCTAATTCGAGAGAGAGGAATATCTGATCGTCAACTTTAAATTTTGTTTAATGGCTTATTCAAGATCGGCTGGATTTCTTGGAAGTTTAGATGGTATCGAGGCGTTATGAAAAATGCGCTGATTTCCCTCCTATTACCTAGCCGCGGCCGCTTGCAACGCGCCAACGATTTTTTAAAAAGCGTTCTCGAGAATAGCGAGTATCCGGAATATGTGGAAGTTATTGTTTACCTGGACGAGGATGATTTTGCTAGCCACTCGATGGAATGCCCAGGATTAACCATTAAACGTATTATAGGACCTCGGGCAACCATGGGCGCATACAATACCGCCTGTTATGAAATGGCGCGTGGAGATATTATCGTTCTTGCTAACGACGATATGATTATTCGCACTCGTGGTTGGGACAGCATAATACGCCAATTGCATGACAGTATTCCGGATCGTATCTATCTGGCCTATGGAAACGATTTATTTAAGAAAGGAAATCTTTGCACATTCCCTATCCTTTCCCGAAAAACTTGCGAGATTTTAAGAGAGCCTTTTCCAATGATTTATAAAGGTGCCTTCATCGATTATCACCTTATGGACATTTTTAAGCGTTTGGAGAAACTGGGCCTTAAACGTATTCGCTATTTACCTGAGCTTATATTCGAGCATATGCATTATCGGGCAGGAAAGGCGCCCATGGATGATACCTACCGGCAGCGAGGAAGGTTTGCAGATGATGGCGATTTCTTGTCGCTAATCACCATGCGGGCAAATGGTGCCAGGGCATTATCTGAAGCGAGTCAGAAGGAAACAGTGCCGGCCGCTTTGGATGATTGTGTTCCGAGTTCAGTGCCTCATGGAATGCTGGGTGTAGCAAGCTATATCACACGTTTTATTTTTTTGGATAAAGGTTTGCCGTTGCGCTGGCGCTTATCGTTATGGATATGGTTTTTGGGCAGGCAACTGGCCGCTCACGGTTTGCTGAAACCGTTTGTTTGACGGGTTAGTCGTTCTATGACGAAAACTTACGCAAAACCTGCATTGTTCCTGGATCGCGACGGCGTTATCAACGTCGAAAAGAATTACGTCCACCGTATCGAAGATTTTGAATTTGTTGACGGCATTTTCGACCTATGCCGTCTGGCAACCCGCTTGGGCTTGGTGTTGGTGGTGGTGACCAATCAGGCCGGCATCGGACGGGGCTTTTATACGGAAGCGCAATTTCACGCGCTTACGGCCTGGATGAGTGAGCGCTTCGCGGCGGAAGGTGCGCCGTTGGCAGCGGTGTATTTTTGTCCGTTTCATCCCGAGCACGGTGTTGGCGACTACAAACGTGAGTCTTTCGAACGCAAACCCAATCCGGGGATGATGTTGCGGGCTCGCGACGAACTTGGTTTGGATCTGTCCCGTTCCCTGCTTTTGGGCGACAAACATTCCGATATTGTTGCCGCAAAAGCGGCGGGGGTTGGCGTGACGCTGTTGCTGGGAGAGGATGCCAACGACGCCCGACCGACTGTGGTGATATATTCGCTTGCCGAGGCTTGCTCGGTTCTCGATCAGCATTATTTGAAGGGGCAACATGACGACGTTTTCTGATTTTTGCATTATCGGCGGGGGTATCGTCGGTTTCGCAACTGCGCTGACGCTGCAGGAACGCCATCCAGACGCTCGCATTGTGTTGTTGGAAAAAGAGGAGATGCCCGGCCAACATCAGACCGGTCACAACAGCGGCGTCATACATGCAGGTATTTATTATGAGCCGGGGAGCCTGAAGGCGCGTCTGTGTAGGGAGGGGTTGGTGGCGACCAAGGATTTTTGCCGCGCGCATGGGATTCCCTACGACGAATGCGGCAAGCTTATCGTAGCGACTGACAGCGTGGAGCACGAACGGATCAATACACTGTACGACCGCGCGATTGCTAACGGATTGCAATTGGAACGCCTCGACGGAGCTGAGCTTGCACGCAGTGAGCCAAATATTCGTGGGATTGCTGCCTTATATAGCCAGGAAACGGCTATTGTCGATTACGGCTTGGTATGCCGTAAAATGGCCGAACAAGTGGTGCAAGGCGGTGCGGTGGTGCGTTACGGTTTGCAGGTGGATCGCATTGAGGAGAGTACCCACTACGTTGAAGTCGGGGGTGGCGGAGAGTTCTTTCGCGCAGGCCAATTGATCGTCTGCGGCGGTTTGCAAGCCGACCGGTTGGCCCGCTTGGCTGGTCTGGATGTTGATTTTCGTATCGTGCCCTTCCGCGGCGAATATTTTCAATTGCCGCAAGCCAAAAATGCGGTCGTCAACCACCTCATTTATCCGGCGCCCGACCCGGCGCTGCCGTTCCTGGGTATTCACTTGACCCGTATGATAGACGGGAGTGTGACTGTGGGGCCAAACGCGGTGATTGGTTTCGCCCGCGAAGGCTATCCCAAGTTATCGTTTTCCCGGCGAGATTGCGCAGATTTTTTAGGATTTCCTGGGTTCTGGAAATTGATTTATCGCTACCGCCACCACGCGCGGCAAGAGTTGGTGACGTCGTTGAGCAAACGGGCTTACCTTCGGAAATGCCGCAAATATTGCCCGTCGTTAAGCGTTGAAGATTTATTGCCGTTCCGGGCGGGTATCCGTGCTCAGGTTGTTACCAATGAAGGCCAGGCCGTCCACGATTTTCTGTTTAAGCAGACCGAGCGCATGCTGCACGTCTGCAATGCGCCTTCGCCGGCCGCGACTTCAGCACTTCCCATCGGCAGAATGATTGCGGAACGTTGCCAAGCCATTTAGCGGGCCTTGAATAAATGGGTTTTCATCGGCGCGGGCTGCCAATTTGCGGATTATGGTTTTATCATCCGATTTCGATTATTTGCTTTTTGTAAAGCAACTCCCGGCCTAATAACGCTGCTTTGCGTTCCAAACCCCAGCGATAACCCGATAATTTCCCGTCAATCCCTAATACCCGGTGGCATGGTATGGCTATGGCCAAAGGATTGGCGGCGCAAGCGCTTGCCACCGCACGCGCCGAATTCGGCGAACCTATGCGCCGGGCAATCTCGCTGTAACTAGCGGTGGCGCCGACAGGGATTTCCCGTAATGCCTGCCAAACGCGCTGTTGGAACGGCGTTCCGCCTGTATCCAATGTCAGCGCCAGTCCTTGCTCCGGTACGTCGATAAATTTTCGCAATGCGGCGAAAATGCGTTCGAATTCGGGGGAGCCGTCTGTAAACGCCGCTTCAGGATATTTATCCTGGAAGGCTGTGGTTAAATCCTCCGGAGCATCGCCCAAGGCGATTGCGCAAACGCCGGTTGGTTTAACCGCCACTAGCAGCCAGCCCAACGAACACATCCCGGTTGCAAATAGAATTTGGTTGCCGGGTTCACCGTTATGGTTCGGAGAAATAGTATTGTTCATATTTAGTCCCAATTTATGCTGGCCTACGGCAACAGTGTTTGGCAAAATTTGCTGTTCGCATGTTACTTAACAAAATAATGAAAAAATTATTAAATCAAAGCTTTTTAACCAACTTTATCTCCCTGCTGATTATCGCTGCCGGCTATGTCAGCCCGTTTTATCCGGAAACGCTGAAAGCAATTGGTTTTTTTGCATTTTCCGGGGCAATTACCAATTGGCTGGCTATCCATATGCTGTTCGAAAAGGTGCCGTTTTTGTATGGCTCGGGGATTATCCCGGCGCGTTTCGAAGAGTTTAAAGCATCGATCAAGGCCTTGATGATGCAGCAATTTTTCACGGTGGAAAATATCGAACAGTTTATCGAAACAGAAGAGCAGCAAGGTGGCAAGGTCTTGAATTTGCAACCTTTGTTAAATGCTGTCGATTACGACAAGGTATACGAAGGCTTGGTATCTTCCATTATGGCTTCTTCGTTTGGTGGCATGTTGTTGATGATGGGCGGCGAAGAGGCGTTATTGCCGCTAAAACAACCCTTTACCGAAAAAATGCAGCATACTCTCTCGGAAATGGTGGAGTCAGAACGGTTTAAACACGCTTTACAGCAAGGATTGAATGCGCACAAGATTGGCGAGGATTTGACCGGCAAAATCGAAATGGTGATCGACAGGCGTTTGAGCGAATTAACGCCGCAATTGGTCAAGGAAATGGTGCAATCCATCATCAAGCAACATTTGGGTTGGCTGGTGGTGTGGGGCGGCGTATTCGGTGGGATATTGGGCGCAATCTTCGGTTTTGCTTGAGCGCAGTGACGATGACGACCATCGAACTGGCTTACGATAGTTTCGGCGAACCCGGCGACACGCCATTACTGATTGTGCATGGTTTTCTGGCCGCCTCGCGTAACTGGCGTTCGGTGGCCAAACGCCTAGCGGAGCAGCGGCATGTTTATGTGTTGGATATGCGCAACCACGGCAGTTCGCCGCATGCCGAGGTGTTGGATTACCCCAGCATGGCCGCCGACTTGTTGGCTTTTATGGATAGCCACGGTATTCACAGCGCGCATCTGCTCGGGCACAGCATGGGGGGCAAGGCGGTGATGTGGTTTGCCTTGCATCATCCGCAGCGGGTGGCTGGTTTAATCGTTGCGGACATCGCGCCGGTAAGTTATCAGCATAGCTTCGACGATCTTGTAGACGCTCTTAGTCGTTTGCCGGTGGATAGCATTGGCAACCGAAAGCAAGCGGAAGAGGCGCTAGCCGAGGCGGTTCCGGATTTAGCCTACCGACAGTTTTTGCTGCAAAATCTGCTGCTGAAAGACGGCAATTACTACTGGCGGATCAATCTGGATATTATTCAAAAAAATGCCCATCACATTGTCGGCTTTCCGGAAGTCGGCGAACGCCGGTTCGTCCGGTCGGTGTTATTCATCGGTGGCGGTAATTCCAAATATCTGGATGAAGAAGCGATTTATGCAGTGTTTCCGCAAGCAAAGATCGCGAAAATTCCAGATACCGGCCATTGGTTATACGTTGAGGCGCCGGATGCGTTTTGTCGCTTGGTGGAGGATTGGTTGCTGGCCGCTTAGCGCTTAAGTGCTTGATCTAGGCTGGTTTAGAACCTTGGTACACTGGCGATAAATCGCAAGGACGATAAGCTTACTACCGCAATTTAGCTAGTTCAGTGCGGAGCGGTAACAGATGACAGATAATTCATATCAACACATTCAAGGTATCAAACGAGGCAAACTTGCGGTGCCGCTTGAGGATTTGTTGCTCACACAGGCCGAACACGGGCTCAGCGATTATTTGTCGCTTTCGCTAAGCGATTGCGGTGAATTAACCAAAGTTAGTATCACTACGACCGATGTCGAGCCGCTAACCTACTCCGCTTTTATTCGAGCCTCCGCGCCACTGGATTTTGATGCGGTAGTGTTTGTGGCGCAGCCGGTTAAGCTGGGTGAGCTGAGCGATCATCGAACGTTGCCTGATAAAAGAAAAGCTTGTGTTAGAATCGCGCGGCTTGCACCGTTTTGGCGAGTGTTGCGGCAAAAGGGATCGCAACGCCGGCGCTGAGACGCGGCGATAGCTGATGGTTGGTACGCCGAGCCATCACACTTTTTCTTAACTTTTTATTTGAAACGCCCATGAACAAACCCAAAAAAGTTGCAATCCTCACGGCCGGCGGTTTGGCGCCTTGCCTGAACTCCGCTATCGGCAGCCTGATTGAACGCTACACAGAAATTGATCCTAGCATCGAAATTATTTGCTACCGTGGCGGCTACAAAGGCCTGCTGCTGGGTGACTCCTATGTCGTGACCGATGAAGTCCG